>Ga0163216_100160_pt1 | contig 168710 bp, 151 predicted proteins | sample SynspAceP_FD_167610 | JGI IMG/M metagenome (GOLD analysis project Ga0163216, IMG submission 167610) | Saline lake microbial communities from Ace Lake in Antarctica - Synechococcus sp. Ace-P (Illumina Assembly) | ecosystem: Environmental > Aquatic > Non-marine Saline and Alkaline > Saline ...
ATACCCATTACGGGCAAAACGCGGGTTTGGGGCCCCTCCGGTCAGGCTACGCCCGCCCTACATGCCCCCAAACCCGCGTTCTCATCCTGATTGACGCTGGATTCTCACCTTGATTGTCGCGCTGCAGTCTTTGACGATTCTGCCCGCATGACGCGGTGGCCCCTGAAAACCAGCGTGCAGCGGCTTTGTCTGGCGTGGTTCTGGACCCGTCTGCCGGATCGCGCCGATATGACTGAAAACGAAGTTAACGCGGTCCTTAAGGCCAACGAGGTCTTTGGCGATCATGTCCTGCTGCGCCGCTGCCTGATTGAGCATAAGATGGCCACGCGCACGGTCGATGGCGCAACCTATCGCCGGATTGGCCGCAGCCCCGACGCCGAGGAACGCGCTGTGATTAAGGCCCTGTCCGAACGCGCCATGTCGAAGGTGTAAAACACGAAACGCCCCGTCACCGACGGGGCGTTTCAAAGTTAAGGGGGCTTATGCCTCCACCTCTTCCAGTGTGGGGTAATCGGTGTAACCCTTTGCCCCGCCGCCGTAGAATGTGCTTTGATCCGGCTCATTCAGCTTTGCATCCAGTGCAAAGCGCTTTGGCAGATCGGGGTTCGCGATAAAGTCGCGGCCAAAGGTCACCGCCTCGGCGTGGCCGCTTTCAATCGCCTCTCGCGCCAGCTTGGCGTCATATCCGCCGTTCGCGATGTAAAAGCCGTTATAGTGGCCACGCATCCGTGCCAGCAGATCGCGCCCTGCGCTGTCATCGCTCCCGGGAAAGGCTTCGACGACGTGCAAAAATGCCAGCTGATAACCGTTCAGCATCTTATAGATTTCCGAAAAATGCCCTTCTGGATCGCTATCGGACATATCATTGGCCTGCCCCAGCGGCGACAAACGCACGCCTGTTTCGGACGGTTTGAAATGGTCCGCGACCGCGTCCAGCACTTCGGTCAGGAAACGCATTCGGTTGTGAATGTCACCGCCGTAAGCGTCGGTGCGATCGTTAACGCCGTCCTGCAAAAACTGGTCGATCAGATAGCCGTTGGCCGCGTGCACTTCGATCCCGTCAAAGCCGGCTAATTTCGCCAGACGCGCCGCCTCGCGGTAATCTTCCACCGTGGCTTTGATGCCCTCAATGGTCAGCGCAACGGGTTTAGAGCAGTCCTCGAACCCATTGGCGGTAAAGGTCTGGCCATCCGCCGCCTTGTCCGTCGATGACACGGGCTGGGCACCGTCCGGCAGCAAGGACACATGGCTGATCCGGCCCACATGCCAGAGCTGGATGATAATCTTACCGCCCTCGGCGTGGACAGCGTCCGTGATCTTTTTCCACGCATGCGCTTGCTGCTCTGTATGGATACCGGGCGTGTCCAAATACCCTTTGCCCATCGCTGAAATCTGGGTCGCCTCGGTGAAAATCACGCCGGCACTGCTGCGCTGTCGATAATAAGTGGCCGCCAAATCGCCGGGCACACCATCGGGCTGCGCCCGGTTGCGGGTCAGCGGGGCCATAAGCACGCGGTTTTCCAAGGCGATGTTGCCCATTTTGACGGGCTGAAACAACGGGTCGTTGCGGGTGACGGTCTGAGTGGTCATTGCACGCTCCTGCGAAATAAGGTTCGCAAGAGAACGTCAGCCGCCGCCCGTTGTTCCCCTTTGCCTTAACGTCCCTGAAACGCGGCAGGGCGCTTTTCCATGAACGCGACGACGCCTTCGGTGAAATCACGGGTCAGACCGCATTTGCCTTGCAGCTTCGCTTCCAGCTCTAGCTGCTGCTCGAGCGAGTTATCGAAGGACGCACGCAGCGCCGCTTTGATATGGCCGTAGGTTTGCGTTGGGCCGGTTGCCAATTGCAACGCCCGGCCGCGCCAATGACCTTCGAAATTAGCAGCCTCGGCCACCTCATAGATCATGCCCCAGTCGGCGGCCTGCTGCGCCGTGATCTTATCCGTAAACAGCGCCGCCCCCATGGCCCGCGCAAGGCCAATCTGGCGTGGCAAAAACCAGGTGCCGCCCGCGTCGGGGATCAGGCCAATGCGCGCAAAGGCCTGCACAAAATACGCATCGGTTGAGGCCATGACCACATCAGCCACCAGTGCAAGGTTCGCACCCGCGCCCGCCGCCGGGCCGTTCACAGCCGCAATTGTGGGGATCGGGCAGTCGATAATCGCCCGCAGCATCGGCACATATTCGTCCCGCAGCGTGCGTTCCAAATCCAACACCGCACCGCTGGACCGATCGCTTAGGTCTTGGCCAGAACAGAACGCCCGCCCCGCACCCGTCAAAACCGCCACGCGCCCCATATCAGGGGCCGCCTTAAAGGCATGCGTCACTTCGGCCCGCATCTGCGTGCTCAGCGCGTTCATCTTTTCGGGGCGGTTCAGCGTTATCGTGACAACATCGTCGCGCGCATCAACCGTGATTGCACTATATTCCATGGGCCTGCTCCTTTGACGTTTGCGTCAGAGTAGCGAGGCCGCCCTTAAGTAAAAGCGAAACCGCACGTCACGAGTGCAATATCCGCTCCAGCTCGGCCTGCTCGGCTTCGGTCAGCTGCTGTTCCGCCGGGGCGCGGCGGCGGATCGTAAGCCAGCCAACAAGCAAAGCGATCAGCAGCATCGCCGGGGCCGCGGCCCACAGGATCAGATTCGCGCCCTGCCGGTCCGGGTTAAGCAAAATGAACTCGCCAAAGCGCGCGACCAGAAAATCCACGACCTGTTCGTCTGTATCGCCCGCGACCAGCCGTTCACGCAGCAAAACCCGCAATTCGTGGCTAATCGGCGCGTTGGATTCGTCGATGCTTTCGTTTTGGCAAACCGGGCACCGCAAGCCGGCGGAAATCTCGCGCGCGCGCGATTCCAGCGCCGGATCAGACAAGATTTCCGACGGCTGCACCGCAAAGACAGGCCCGGCCAGCAGCAGAAAGATCAGGATCAGACGCTTCATTCCGCAGGCACCTGCGCCGCACGTTTTGCGCCGACAGCAAACCGCAACCGCCGATCCGTCAGCGAGATGACCCCGCCAATCGCCATCAACATCGCCCCGCCCCAAATCCAATTGGCAAACGGTTTAATATAAACGCGCATCGCATAGCCGCCGTTCGTCTGCGGATCGCCAATCACGACATACAAATCGCGCAGGATGCCGTTGGTGATCGCAGCCTCAGTCGTGGCCATCTGCGCCACCTGATAGAACCGTTTTTCCGGTGTCAGAACAAACGGGCGACCATCGCCGCGCTGCGACGTCACCGTCGCCATGGTCGAGGCATAGTTCGGCCCGGCCACCTGTTCGACGTCATCAAGGGTAAAGCTATATGCGCCCACCTCGAACGTGTCGCCGATCTGGACGACGCGAATATCTTCTTGCTGCCACGCGGTCATCGCCGCGACGCCAAAGATCGTCACACCCATCCCCGCATGCGCAACCGTCTTACCCCAGTCGCCGCGCGGTAGGCGCAGGATCCGGCCTAGTCGTTCGACAATGTTGCCGCGTCCCGACCGCAGCCAAAGGTCAAGCGTCGCGCCGCCCACGACCCAGACGCCCAGCAGCACGCCCGCAGGCCCAAGCAGCGAGCGACCCGCGTAGATCGCATAAAACAACCCAGCCATCGCCATGGCAAAAATCGCCAGCCCCGCCAGCGGCAACCGCGCACGGTTCAAGTTGCCGCGTTTCCACGCCAGCAGCGACCCCAGCGGCAGCACGATGGCCAGCAATACCATGAAAGGTGTGAACGCCGCGTCAAAGAATGGCGGCCCGACGGACAGTGTGCGGCCAAAGGCCAGCTCTGCCACAAGCGGCCAGATCGTGCCGATAAACACGACGAAAGCGCTTACGGCGAGCAAAATATTGTTAAGCACCAGCGCGCTTTCGCGGCTGACCGTGCCAAATGCGCCCTGCGCCTGCATCACACCTGCGCGGGCCGCATAAAGCGTTAACGAGCCGCCCAGGAAGACGCCCAAGATCAGGAGGATAAACACGCCCCGCTCTGGGTCATTGGCAAAGGCATGGACGGACGTCAGCACGCCCGACCGCACGATGAACGTGCCCAGCAGCGAAAAGCCGAACGCCAAGATCGCCAGCAGGATCGTCCAGCTTTTCAACGTCTCGCGCTTTTCCACCACGATGGCGGAATGCAGCAACGCCGCCGAAATCAACCACGGCATAAAGCTCGCGTTTTCAACGGGATCCCAGAACCAAAAGCCGCCCCATCCTAATTCGTAATAGGCCCACCAGGACCCAAGCGCGATGCCGACTGTCAGGAAAACCCATGCCGCCAACGTCCAAGGCCGCACCCAGCGCCCCCAAGCAGCATCAACGCGCCCCTCGATCAAGGCGGCGACGGCAAAGCTGAACGTCATGCTAAGCCCGACGTAGCCCAAATAAAGAAACGGCGGATGAAATGCCAAACCGGGGTCCTGCAACAACGGGTTCAGGTCGCGCCCGTTCAGCGGGGCCTGCGCCAGCCGCGTAAATGGGTTCGAGGTGAACAGGATAAAGGCATAAAACGCGACCGAAACGCTGGCTTGTACCGCCAAAACGCGCGCCTTCAGTGTCACGGGCAGGTTGCCGCCAAACCAGACCGCGCTGGCCCCAAACAGCGCCAAAATCAGCACCCACAGCAGCATTGATCCTTCGTGGTTGCCCCAGACGCCGCTGATTTTATACAGCAGCGGCTTGTCCGTGTGGCTGTTGCCATACACCAGCGCGACGCTGAAGTCGGACACGATAAAGGCATGCATCAATACGGCAAAGCTAAAGCCTGTCAGGATCAACTGACTGTTGGCGGCGGGGTCGGCAAATGCCATCCAGCCCGCCCACCCTTTTTGGGCACCAATCATGGGCACGATCATCTGCGCAATGGCGACGATAAAGGCAAGAATCAGGGCGAAGTGTGCGAGTTCTATTAACATTCCAAAGCTATACCGTATCCCGGCGCGCTAGGATACGGGGCGGCGCACAAATCAGCGTGCGCCGCATTGTCTCAGACCCGGAAACCGCCTTGCATCGCATAGGTAATCCCGCCCACAATCAGTGCACCAATGATCAGGCGCACCAGCCATTTCAGCATATCCTCTATCGCCAAAAGACGATCCGCGACATTTGCGCGGTGCACACAGTTTACGGCGTTATGTGTTTCCAAATCGATAAGACGCTTCTCGATTTCGTCCATCCAGTCATTTTGCACGCGATTGCCCCCACCATTCGGCCAATGCGGCATTGTCGGTAAATGCCCCCTCTGGGGCTGCCGGCGCTGGCTTTGCCGGCTCTTGCGATCGCTCGGCGGTCAAAGCCTGCGCCATCAAGACCGTTTGCGCCGCAGAGCGTTGAAAGTCCTGTCCTTTCACCTGATACCGCGCGCCGAAATAAAAGCTGACAATCGCCCCCATTAACCACCAAAGCGGCTCTGGTATCAGGGCAACGCCCACCATGCGGCTGGAAAACCACACGGGATCGGCCATGGCCGCCACAAACAATCCCAGCGTTCCCAGCGCCAGCATCGGGCGCGGCAAACGGTTCAGCCCGTCGATAGCGCGGTCGAAAACACCAGGGCCTCCGCCTTGGAATTCTGCTGCAAACTGGGCGAGCGCCGCTTGCTTTTCGTTCGACTGCCGGGCTGCGCCGTTTTCGCTGTTTTCGCGAAATGCTTCGACCGTCTGCACGAGGGTGCCACCGTCCCCGAAAAACCAGCCCAAAACCTTGCCCATCATGCCCATGCTGCAACCCTCGCCCGGTGCGCTGCGTCCGTCAGACGATAGCGCTCTGCCATGAATTCCTCTGCCCGCGTGATCCATCCCCCTTTGCCGCCATCCTTGCGCCGGGCATAGCGCCGACTGGCGGGCCGCGTGTCCGCAAGGCCGTAGTAATAGTTGCGCCGCGCAATGCCGTAGGCATCCACCAGATGGTCAGGGGCCGCCGCAATCGCCTGCGCCGCAGCTTGGGCCGTCTGCGGCCCGATCACGCCATCCACTGTAGCTTCGATGCGCATCTGATTGAAAAGGCGCTGTAAAATCTTGACGGCTTGATTGCCGGCATTGACATACATGTCGAACACGCTGGCCTGCAACGGGCCGGGCAGCCGTGCGATCCCGGGCCCATCGAAATAATGTTGGATAAAGATGCCCTGCGCCTGCGCGATGGTTAACTGGCGCACATCGTCCGTATCCACCCGCCCGTCGCCGGTCAGATCAAGCCCCAACCGGCGCATCGTATGGATTGTGACGCCATGGTTTGTGGCCCCGCCCGGATCATTCGGATCGTTGACGAAGCCACCTTCGCGCCGCACGATGTCGGCGGCGATCTGCTGGACACTTTGCATGCCGTTCCCCTGCTTTGATTGCAAAGGGAAGCGTGCCTATCTGTGGTTAATTGGTCGCGACCGCATCGTCCGGTGCCACATAGATACCTTGTTCCTTCAACGCATCCACGACCTCTTTTGGCATGTAGGATTCGTCATGTTTCGCAAGGATTTCAACAGCCTGAAAGGTGCCATTAATGTAACGCCCCTGCCCGACCATGCCTTGCCCTTCGGCAAATAGGTCCGGCAAGATTCCGGTATAGCTGACGGGGATCGACGCGCCGCCGTCGGTGACTTTGAACGTCACCTCTGTGCCCACGCCGCGTATCATGGACCCGTCCTCGACCAGACCGCCGATGCGGAACAGCTCTGTCTCGCGCGGCGGATCAGCCGCGACTTCAGAGGGCGAGCGGAAGAACTGGAACGACTCGTCCGGCAGCAAGGCCAGCAGGCCCAGCACCGCGGCGATGCAGACGCCGGACAGCGCCAGCACCTGCACCCGGCGCTTTTTCTTTAGGCCCCTCACGGAAAGACGGGGGCCAACATCAGCCCCTCCGTCTCTGGCAGGCCCAGCATCAGGTTGGCGTTCTGCAACGCCTGCCCGCTGGACCCTTTGGTCAGGTTATCCAGCGTCGCGATCACTTGGCAGCGCCCGTCGATGCGATCTTTGACCACGCCGATGTGGCAGAAGTTGCTGGCACGGATGTGCTTGATCGACGGGTGCTGGCCCATGGGCAGCATGATGATAAAAGGCTCGTCCTGATAGGCCGCAACCAACGTGTCATAAACCACCTGCGCGTCGCCTTTGACATAGACCGTCGCAAGGATACCGCGGTTGGCGGGGATCAGGTGGGGTGTGAACTGGACGTGGACGGGGCGGCCAGCGAGTTTGGAAAACTCCTGATCGAACTCGCCCAAGTGCCGGTGGGTGCCACCCGCGGAATAGGCGTGCGCGCCTTCGGACAGTTCGGCGTGCAGCAAGTTTTCCTTCAGCGACCGGCCAGCGCCGGACACAGCGGCAAGCAGGTCGATGATGATGTCATCAAGGTCGATCACACCGGCGGCAATCAGCGGGCGCAGCGCGTATTGGCCGGTGGCCGCGTTGCAGCCGGTACCAGCGACAAGCCGCGCGCCTTTAATGTCGTCGCGATAAAATTCGGTCAGGCCGTAGACGGCCTCTGCCTGCATTTCCAGCGCCGCATGGGGTTTGCCGTACCATTTTTCATAATCAGCCGGATCGCGCAGGCGGAAGTCGGCGGATAGATCGACGATCTTCAGGTGCTTGGGCAGGTCCTTGATGACCAGTTGCGACGTCGCATGGGGCAGCGCGCAGAACACCAGATCGACGCCGTCAAAGTCCATATCCTCGATCGTGGTCAGGACCGGCAGATCCAGATGGCGCAGGTGCGGGAACACATCGGCCATGGCCATCCCGGCCTTGGAATTGCCGGACAGCCCGACGATCTGCATCGACGGATGGGTGGCGATCAGACGTACAAGTTCAGCGCCAGTGTAGCCAGAAGCGCCCAGAATGGCGACGTTATAGGTCATGTGGTCGGTCCCCCTTAGGGTCATATTTAGGGCCGAGGCGGGGCGTGTGCAACGCCCGCGCCATCAGGCCGCAGTGAAGGTGATACTGTGTTTGAGGAATTGCGTCGCGCGGGACGATACCTTTTTCGGATCGCCCGTGGTCAGGAACTGCGACTGCGTGCCCTTGCCAACCATTTCGGGTCGTCGGTCCAGATAATGCGCAAGACTTTCCGCCACGAGGTTCGCCTGAGAGAAGACTTTCACATCCGCGCCCAGCGCGTCCTGAAACACCTCTGCCATCAGCGGATAATGGGTGCAGCCCAGCATCGCGGCGTCGGGTTCGGGCATCTTGCGTTTCAGCGCATCGACATGGGACCGCACCAGCGCTTCGGCAAGGATGAAATCACCGTCCTCGATCGCGTCAACAACGCCGCCGCAGGCCTGCGCCTCGACGTCCACGCCGACAGCGCGGAACGCCAGCTCGCGCTGGAAGGCGCGGCTGCGCACGGTGGCGGGGGTCGCGAACAGGGCGACATGTTTCACCGCGACTTCGCGGGGCGGAGAGTTGTCGCCCCATTCGCGTTCGGTCAGCGCCTCGATCAGGGGGACAAAAACGCCAAGCACGCGCTTGCCGGGGGGCACCCAGCCTTCTTGCATCCGGCGCAAGGCGGCGGCGCTGGCGGTGTTGCAGGCCAAGATTACCAGATCGCAGCCCGCATCGAACAGCCGCTGCGTGGCGGCCGTCGTCAGATTGTAGATGTCATCGGAATCGCGCACGCCATAAGGCGCATTCGCGTTGTCGCCCAGATAGACCAGCGGCAAGTCCGGCAGCCGCTTGGCCACCGCGTCATAAACGGTCAAGCCGCCCAAACCGCTGTCGAAAATTCCCACCGCCATGGCGCACCCTATGCTTAGCCTCGAATTCGTGACCCAGCTTATTCGCGTCGATGGGCCTTGGGGACAGAGCATAAGTCTGATGGCGCAGGAAATCCATGCATGCTTTGGGATTGTGGCGTAAAGCGTCCAGTTTTGCCGGATCGATGGGTTTGCCGATCACGACCCGCACGGGGCGATCCACTTTTGTGCGAAATTCGCGGATCAGCAGACCAAGGCGCAGAGAGGTGTTCAAATGGCTGGCCACCTGAAACAAGCGGCTGTTCGCGCCGTCAAAGAATACCGGCACGACGGTGGCCCCGGTGGCGGCGATCATCTTGGCGGTGAAGTTGCGCCAAACCGGATCAAGCGGTTGGGACAGCGGGCTGGCACTGGTGGACACGGTCCCGCCGGGAAAGACGCCAATTGCGCCGCCCCCCGCCAGATAATCCATCGCGGTGCGGCGTGTGGCGATATTCTGCGCGGCGGCGGCGCGGGTGTCGTCAAAGCTGATCGGCAGGATAAAGCGGTTCATATCCTCTGCGCGGTTAAAGACGCTGTTGGCCAGAATACGAAAATCACCGCCCCGGCGCTGGGACAGCATCCGCCCCAAGGTCAGACCGTCTAGGATGCCGTAAGGGTGGTTCGCGACCACAACCAGCGGGCCGGATTGCGGGATATGGCCCAGCGCCCCGCCGATGACATCCACTGACAGGCCAAAGCGGTCCGACAGCACATCCCACAAATCGCCGCCCTGCCCGACCTGCGCGTCATAGCCCTGCACCCGGCGCAGCAGTTTGGGCCGCCCGGTTGCGTTTTCCAGCAAGCGGATCAGCGTGCGCCCGCCCCGCCCTTTGGCAGAACTGGCATAACTGATCTCTTTCGTTGCCGTTTTATCCATGTCTGCCAGCGTCCCGCACCGTACTACCTCATCCGGGGATAGGATTGCACGGTGCGGTAAAGGTTTTATGAAGCCCCGCTACTCTGCGGCGATCTTGGATGGCCCATCGCGCAGACGGGACAGCAAGACTTCACGTTCTTTTTCAGCCCTAGCGGCGTTCGCAGCCTTCACAGGCCCGAACCCCCGGATCGTCAGCGGCAAGGCCGCCAGCGCGACAGCAGCATCGGGGTTCTGCGCCGCGTTTGTGCCCAGCGCCACCATGTCACGTTCGTATTGCGTGATCAGGGCGCGTTCCATACGGCGTTCAGCGGTATAGCCGAAAGGATCAAGCGGCGTGCCGCGCAACACCTTCAGCTTGGCCAGCCACGGGAACATCCGCCCCATACCTGCACCAAAGGTGCGCTTCATCGGACGACCATCCGCGCCTTCCTTGGACAGCATTGGCGGGGCAAGGTGATAGCTGACCTTGAGATCGCCATCAAAGGCCTCGCGGGCTTTTGCAGCGCTATCCTGCAACAGGCGCGCAACCTCGTATTCGTCCTTATAGGCCAGCAGCTTGTGATAGCCCTTGGCGACAGCCTCCCGCAGGGCGGGGTCATCGAAGCGGTCGACCATAGCGCGGTAGCGTTTGGCGAGGCGCTTGTTCTGGTAGGCCGTTAAATGGGCTTCGCGAAACGCGATCCTTTCGTTCAGTGACTTTGGCAAGGCTATCACGGTGGGGGTTAACAGATCCTCTACCTGCGCAGGGTGCAGCACGGCCCAGCGCCCCAATTCAAAGGCACGCAGGTTCCGGTCGACCGCCGCGCCATTCAGCGCAATCGCCTCGCGGATCGCGGCGCCGCTGATCGGGATCGCGCCCATCTGCCACGCCGCGCCAAAGACCATCATGTTGGAATAGATACTGTCCCCCATGGTGGCCTTGGCCAGTTCGGTCGCATCGAACAGCTGCACGTCATCGCGCAGGCGGGCGGATAGCGACAGTTTTAGCTGCTCTGTCGGCAGTTGGAATTCCGTGTCGCGGGTGAAATCGCCGGTGATGATCTCATGCGCGTTCACGACGCCCTTGGTGCGGCCCGTTTTCATCAGACCGATGGTCTTGGCCCCTGCGCTCACCACCAAATCGCCGCCAATCAGCGCATCGCATTCGCCCGTGGCAACGCGGATCGCGCTGATGTCGGCGGGACGTTCTGCGATACGGCAATGGATATGCACTGCGCCGCCCTTCTGGGCGAGGCCGGCCATTTCCATCATGCCAGCGCCTTTGCCGTCCAGATGGGCCGCCATGGCAAGCACAGCACCGATGGTCACAACGCCCGTGCCGCCGACGCCCGTGATGACGACGTTATGCGTGCCATGGATGGTAGGCAGCATTGGTTCCGGCATATCCGGCAGTTCGACCTGCGCGGTGGCAGCCTTTTTCAGCTGCGCGCCTTCAACCGTGACAAAGGACGGGCAAAAGCCCTTAAGACAGCTAAAGTCTTTGTTGCAGGACGACTGGTCAATCGCCCGCTTGCGGCCGAGTTCCGTTTCCACCGGCACGATGGACACGCAGTTGGACTGCACCCCGCAATCGCCGCAGCCTTCGCAGACGTCGGTGTTGATGAAGACGCGCTTGTCCGGGTCAGGGAACTGGCCCCGCTTGCGGCGTCTGCGTTTTTCTGCGGCGCAGGTCTGGATATAGACCAGCGCCGACACGCCCTGCACTTTGGCAAGCTCTGCCTGTACGCGCGGCAGCTCTGCCCGCTCCGACAGCGGCACGCCCTTGGGGAACATGCCAGCGTCAATGTCTTCCTTCTCGTCAAAGACAACGCGGACGTCTTTCACGCCCATGGCGACAAGCTCTCTGACAATCTGGTCAGCGGTCAGCCCGCCGTCATTGCCCTGCCCCCCCGTCATGGCGACGGCGTCGTTGAACAGGATCTTATAGGTGATCGTTGTCCCCGCCATCAGCGCAAAGCGGATCGCTTGCACGCCAGAGTGGTTATAGGTGCCGTCCCCTAGGTTCTGGAACACATGGCCGGTCTTGCTGAACGGGGCTTCCCCCACCCAGTTCGCGCCTTCGCCGCCCATCTGGGTAAAGCCGACCGTGTCCCGGTCCATCCACTGCACCATGTAGTGGCAGCCGATCCCCGCGTAGGCGCGCGATCCCTCTGGTACCTTTGTGCTAGAGTTGTGCGGGCAGCCCGAGCAGAAGTAGGGCAACCGCGCCGCCAGTTCCGGCACATTGTCTGCGCGGCGTGCTTCGGCCAATTGCGCCAGCCCTGCGGTGACGCCGGACGATCCGCAACCTTCTTCGGTCAATATCCCGCCCAGCTTTTCCGCAATCCAGATCGGGTCTAGGGCATAGCGGGTCGGGAACACTTCTTCGCGCCGCCCTTCAGAGTGTTCATCCCCCTTATGCCAGCCATAGACGCGGGTGTTGGTATCGTCGAACAGCGCCTCTTTGACCTGCACTTCGATCAGCTTGCGCTTTTCCTCGACCACGACCACCAGGTCGAGTCCCTTTGCCCACTCATGAAAGCTGGCCATATCCAGCGGCCAGACTTGTCCCACCTTATAGGTGGTGATCCCCAGCCGCGCGGCCTCTGCCTCGTCGATCCCCAGCAGGGATAGGGCGTGCACCAGATCAAGCCAGTTCTTGCCCGCCGCAACAAAGCCGATCTTGGCCCCCGGCTTGCCCCACTTGCGCTGGTCCATCTTGTTGGCGCGGCTAAACGCTTCTGCGGCAAACCGCTTATGGTCAATCATCCGCGCCTCTTGCAGCACGGGCGTATCCACCAGACGAATGTTCAACCCGTCCTTTGGCAGCGGCATATCGGGGGTGACAAAATCGAGCCGGTGCGGGTCGCCGTCCACGACGGATGTGACCTCGATCGTGTCCTTCATCGTCTTCAGGCCCACCCAGACACCCGCATACCGCGACAGCGCCCAGGCATATAGGCCGTAGTCCATCACCTCTTGCACACCCGCCGGGCTGACAATCGGCATATAGGCATCGACCATCGCCCAGTCGGACTGGTGCAAGGTTGTGCTGCTTTCGCCTGTGTGGTCGTCCCCCATTGCCATGATGACACCGCCATGGGGCGACGTGCCTGCCATGTTCGCGTGACGCATCACGTCGCCGGACCGGTCCACGCCGGGGCCTTTGCCATACCACAGACCAAAGACGCCGTCGTATTTGCCCTCTCCGCGCAGCTCTGCCTGCTGGCTGCCCCATAGGGCGGTCGCGGCAAGGTCTTCGTTCAGACCCGGCTGGAACGTTACCTGCCCGGCGGTCAGCGCCTTGGCGGCCTTGGTCATCTGCATATCCACCGCGCCCAGCGGCGAGCCGCGATAGCCGGTAACATAGCCTGCGGTATTCAGCCCCGCGCGCGCATCGCGGGCACGCTGCATCAGCATCAGGCGCACCAGCGCCTGCGTGCCATTCAAAAGCACTGGACTGACATCCAGATCAAAACGGTCATTGAGTGAGATCTTATCCCGGCTCATCGTGCACCTCCTATGCGCAATTTGCGGATGAATGCAGCTTAGGTCATAAATTATGACCTACAAAGCGATATATTCCCCCCCAGCCTTCATTGATTTGTGAAGATTCATAAGTAATAAAGTTGCATTGCTTAACGCTAACATTTTCGCCATGGGAACTAGATGGACTGGGATAAATTGCGAATCTTTCACGCCGTCGCTGACGCAGGGTCATTAACCCATGCGGGCGATGTGCTGCATCTGTCGCAATCTGCGGTCAGCCGACAGATTCGCGCACTCGAAGAGTCGCTAAATACCACCCTTTTCCACCGCCATGCGCGTGGACTGATTCTAACCGAACAGGGCGAGTTGCTGTTCGACGCCACCAAATCGATGAACCGCCGCCTTGAAACCGCATCCGCCCGTATCCGCGATAGCGAAGAAGAAGTGTTCGGCGAATTGCGCGTCACGACGACGACGGGCTTTGGCACGCTGTGGCTCGCGCCGCGTCTGCCAAAACTGTACGAGCTCTATCCCGACATCAAAATCGACCTGATGCTAGAGGAACGCGTGCTTGACCTGCCCATGCGCGAAGCTGACGTCGCCATCCGCATGAAGGAACCATCGCAGGCCGATCTGATCCGCAAGCGTTTGATGAACATCCGCATGCGGCTTTATGCGACGCAGGAATATCTGGACACGCGCCCACCGCTGGACCGCATCGACGAAATTAAGGGCCACCGCCTGATCTGCCAAGCGCTGACATCGACCCAAGTCACCGCAGGGTCGACATTAATCCACCATCTGCTTAGCCACGATGTGCAGTCGATCTTTACAGTGAACAACTATTTCGGCGTGCTGCAGGGCGTGATCAACAACCTTGGCGTTGGCGTGCTGCCCGACTACGTGACCGAAGATTTCCCGCACCTTGTCCGCTGCCTACCAGAGATCGAGAGCGGCGAAGTCCCCGTCTTCCTCGCCTACCCCGAAGAGCTACGGCAATCGCGCCGTATCATGGCGTTCCGCGACTTTGTGCAAGACGAGATTTTCGAGCATCGCAAGAGCGTTCGCAACCTGACAGAGCCGCGCGCGCCGTCCAAATAAACCGCTAGCCGCCCCTATCTCACGCTAAAGTTGTGGCGTCATGCGCACAGTGCATAGCCGGAATGCAATATTTATTAAGATTTTTTCTTGATTGCTTAATTTCGCGGCTCTATCTGAATTGGTGAGGCGACGCGACACTTTGTCCGTCTCCTCACCTCCCTGTTGGACTTCGCCGGGCCTTTGTGCCCGGCACTTTTTTGCCCGCAGCCTATTGGCAGGCATATCAACAGCCCACCTGCAGACTTAACGCACCGCATTGCGCGCAGGCCTTTCCCTTACGGCCGTCCTCGCCTAAAAGCAGCCCAACGCTATTGCCGGGGGACGCCATGCAAGATCCGATTATCACGCCAGACCTGATTGCCGCACACGGGCTTAAGCCTGACGAGTACGAAAGCATCCTGTCGATCATCGGACGCGCGCCGAATTTTACCGAACTGGGCATCTTTTCGGCCATGTGGAACGAGCATTGTTCCTACAAGTCCTCTAAGAAGTGGCTGCGCACCCTGCCCACCACTGGCCCGCAGGTCATCTGCGGCCCCGGTGAAAACGCAGGCGTCGTCGATATTGGCGACGGTCAGGCTGTCGTCTTTAAGATGGAAAGCCACAACCACCCGTCCTACATCGAACCCTACCAAGGGGCTGCCACCGGCGTCGGCGGCATCCTGCGCGATGTCTTTACCATGGGCGCGCGGCCTATCGCTGCGATGAATTCGCTGTCCTTTGGCCTGCCCAGCCACCCCAAGACCCGCCAGCTGGTTAACGGCGTTGTCGCGGGCGTTGGCGGTTACGGCAATGCCTTTGGCGTGCCAACGGTTGGCGGCGAAGTGCGCTTTGACGCGTCCTACAACGGCAACTGCCTTGTGAACGCCTTTGCCGCAGGCCTCGCGGATGCGGACAAGATTTTCTACTCCGCCGCCTCCGGTGTCGGCATGCCTGTCGTGTACCTTGGCGCGAAAACCGGACGCGACGGCGTCGGCGGCGCGACCATGGCCTCGGCCGAATTTGACGACACGATCGAGGACAAGCGCCCCACCGTGCAGGTCGGCGATCCCTTCACCGAAAAACGCCTGATGGAAGCCACGCTGGAACTGATGGCCACTGGCGCTGTGATTTCCATTCAGGACATGGGCGCCGCTGGCCTGACCTGTTCTGCCGTGGAAATGGGCGACAAGGGCGGTCTTGGCATCCGCCTGAACCTTGAAGACGTACCGCAGCGCGAACTTGCGATGACGGCGTATGAGATGATGCTGTCCGAAAGTCAGGAACGCATGCTTATGGTCCTCAAGCCAGAGCTTGAGGCCGAGGCGCGCGCCGTCTTTGTTAAATGGGACCTCGATTTCGCCATCGTGGGCGAGACCATCGCAGAAGACCGCTTCCTGATCCTGCACAACGGCGAAGTCAAAGCCGACCTGCCGCTGTCCAAGCTTGCCTCTTCTGCCCCCGAATATGACCGCCCGTGGGAACCAACGCCCGCTGCAGCCCCTGTGGGTGACATCCCCGCCATCGACCCCATCGCCGGCCTGCGGTCCCTGATCGGCAGCCCGAACTATGCGGCAAAGTCCTGGGTGTACGAGCAATACGACAGCCAGGTCATGGGCGACACCCTGCGCATCCCCGGCGCGGGCGCGGGCATCACCCGTATCCACGGCACGACCAAGGCGCTGGCCTTCACCTCTGACGTGACGCCGCGCTATGTCTTCGCCAACCCCGTCGAAGGCGGCAAGCAGGCCGTCGCCGAAGCCTATCGCAACCTGACCGCCGTCGGGGCCAAGCCGCTGGCCACGACCGACAACATGAACTTCGGCAATCCTGAAAAGCCCCGCATCATGGGCCAGTTCGTCGGTGCCATCGACGGGATCGGCCAAGCGGTCACCGCGCTCGACATGCCCATCGTGTCCGGCAACGTGTCGCTTTACAACGAAACCGACGGTGCCGGCATCCTGCCCACGCCCACCATCGGCGCGGTTGGCCTGATCGCCGACATCACCCAGATCATCCGCGGCACGCTGGCCGATGGCCACACCCTGCTGCTGCTGGGCGATACGCCGGGCCACATGGGCCAGACCGCCCTGCTGGCCGAACACCTTGGCCGCAACGAAGGCGACGCGCCCCCCGTCGATCTGGTGGCAGAGGCTGCCCACGGCGACTTCATCCGCGCGAACATCGCCAATATCACCGCCTGCACCGACCTCGCTGACGGCGGCCTCGCGCTTGCGGCGTTCGAAATGGCGGAGACCGCTGGCATCGGCGTCACGCTGGACACCGACGACACCGCCCAACTCTTCGCCGAGGATCAGGCCCGCTACCTGATCGCAGCGTCCTTCGATCAGGCAGAGGCACTTCTGACCGCCGCCGCCCACGCAGGTCTACCCATCGCGCTTGTCGGCAAAGCGGGCGGCGACAAGATCACCTTTGGTGCCAGCAGCACGCCGCTCGCCCCCCTTGTCGACCTTTACCGCAGCGCCTTTGCCGACGCTGTCGCCTAAAAGCGTATTCATCTTGCCAAAAATACTCCCCCCGGAGGGGATCTTGCAAAGGCAATCCACCCCAAAGGGGCCCCCTTGCCCCTGCGCCGCCACGTTCATAAGTTAAGCTAACCCGACCAAAGGACGCCCCCATGGCCATCACCGCCCACGAGATCGAGACCCTGCTGCGCGAAGGCTTTCCCGACGCCAAAATCACCGTGCAAGGCGACGACGGTGCCCATTTCGCAGCCGAAGTGATCGACGCCAGCTTTGCCGGCAAGAACCGTGTGCAACAGCAACGCGCCGTCTATGCTGCGCTCAAGGGCAAGATGGATGGCGCGGCAGGCGAACTGCACGCCCTCGCCCTGACAACCCGCGCGCCTGACTAACACCCCAGCCCGACACCGCTTCCGAATTTTCACCCAAAATTCGGCGCCTGCGCAGGCCACCGCATTTTAAAGGATAACACTATGACCGCTTCCGATCAGATCAAAGACACCGTCACGAACAACACCGTCGTCTTGTTCATGAAAGGCACCAAGACCATGCCGCAGTGCGGGTTTTCGTCCCGCGTGGCTGGCGTGCTGAACTTCATGGGCATCGAATACACCGATGTGAACGTGCTGGCCGATGACACCGTCCGTCAGGGCATCAAGGATTATTCCGACTGGCCGACAATCCCGCAGCTTTACGTCAAAGGCGAATTTGTCGGTGGCTGCGACATCATCACCGAGATGACCCTGTCCGGCGAACTGGACACGCTGCTGAAGGAAAACGGCATCGCGTTTGATCAAGCCGCTGCGGACAAAATCCGCGAAGCCAACGGATAACGCCTTCGGGCCAACAGCCCTTACGTAAAAGGCCCCCGCCACATCAGCGGGGGCCTTTTTCTTTCAGAAAGCTTAGCTTTCCACGCAGGCCGCGTAGAGCGTTATCTCTTCACCAAGTTCTGCATCGTACCAGATCAACTGGGCCGTGCCCTGATGGGTCCACCAGACATAGCCTGACCCGTCATTCGGGAACCGATAGCGCACGCCGGATGCGGCCTCTGCGGTGGCCTGCAGATTGATCATCCGCCCTTCGACGTAAATCACCGCGATGCCGGGCGCGCGGCCGTCTTCGGTGTTGATATAGACCGCCGGGATTTCAACGCCGCGTTCACAGATGTAGCGCGGCGTCGATGTCACGGCAGCCTGCGCGCCCTGCCCTGCACTGACACACAAAGCAGCCGCAGCGAGATAAACGATCTTCATTGCGATACGCGTTTCATAGCCACGCCTTTTGCGATCAGGCCTCTGCCTGTTCCGCTTGTTCGGCCAGCGCCTCGGCGCGGGCGGCGATTTCGGCCATGCCGTCGTGAAGCTCTTGCGGGATCACAGGGACTTCGATGCGTGCGGCGGGGCGTGCGGCGGCTTCTGCGATATGGGCGCGCAGGTTGGCCTGCTCTGCTTCTAGCTCGCGGACTTGGTCTTCTAGCCCGGCAGTGCGATCCGCCAGCATCAAGCCTGCCATCAGCAGCATACGCCCTTCGGGCATCCGGCCGATTTGGGCCGACAAATGCGCGGCTTCTGCGTCCAGCATCTTAGCGGCAGAGACCAGATATTGCTCTTCGCCCTCTTGGCACGCGACCTCAAAGGACCGACTGCCGATCGTGATTTCGACCTGTGGCATGGCTTACGCCTCCTGCTGCAACAAGGGTTTCAGGTCCGACAAGATCGCCGCGACTTCGGCGGCCTCGGCGCTGCGCTGCGCTGTTAGCCCGTCAACTTCGGCCATCAGGGCGCGGTTGATCAGTTCGGCGTCCACGACACCGCCCGTGGCGGCAGCGCGCAGTTTGGCGCAGACCTCTGTCAGGTCAGCGTTCGATCCGCGCAGCTGCTGCAATTGCGCGTCCAGCGCCGCAATCTGCGCCGCTTGATCGCTGCTGCGCTTTTCCAGATCGACGATCTGGCCGTCTTGGCGCGACTTCAGCTTCGCCACGCGCTCTTCTAGCTGGGCATTCGCGCCGCGTTCCGCGTCCAGCTGCGCCGTCAGATCGGCGACGCTGGGGCCATCGTCGACCACAGGCGCGGCTTTTGGCTTGGACAATTGCCATGCGATCCGGTCCAGCGCGTCAGTGATCCGCGTCTCAAGTGCTTTGATATCGTCCATGCGGCGTTCCTGTCCCGTCCTCGCGCAGCTGCGCGAATCGTATGATTTCGCAAAGGTTAAGCGATCCGCCACGCCCCTACAAACGCCGCAAGGTCGTTTCGGCGCCGCTTGATCTTAGGTTCTGCCCTGTTATGACACTCTCAACCGCTTCAAACGCACCTGAACAGGACCTTGCCTCATGGATCTTACCGCTCTGCGCACCGCCCATCCCGAGCATTGGATGAAAGCCGCGGCTATCCGCGCTCTGACTTTGGACGCGGTTGCTGCCGCGAACTCCGGCCACTCTGGCATGCCGATGGGCATGGCCGATGTGGCGACAGTGCTGTTCACGAACCATTTGAACTTTGACCCCACCGCGCCGCATTGGGCCGACCGCGACCGGTTCATCCTGTCTGCCGGCCACGGGTCGATGCTGCTGTACGCACTGCTGTACCTGACCGGCTACGAAGACTTCCCGCTGGAGCAGATCAAAAACTTCCGCCAGTGGGGCGCACGCACCGCAGGCCACCCCGAATTTGGCCACGGCCGCGGCATTGAAGTGACGACCGGCCCGCTGGGTCAGGGCATCGCGAACTCTGTCGGTTTCGCTATCGCAGAAGAAATCCAGCGCGCGACTTGGGGCACGGCCATCGTGAACCACAACACCTACGTCATGGCGGGCGACGGCTGCCTGATGGAAGGCATCAGCCAAGAGGCGATCGGCCTTGCGGGTATGCAGGAACTGTCCCACCTGATCGTGTTCTTTGACGACAACAACATCACCATCGATGGCAAAGTGTCCATCGCCGACAAAACCAACCAGATGGAGCGTTTTGCCGCCTCTGGCTGGCATGTGCAGGCCATCGACGGCCATAACCCGGACGAGATTGAGGCCGCTATCGTGGCCGCTAAGGCCGACAAGCGCCCGTCCATGATCGCCTGCAAGACCCACATCGCACTGGGTCACGCGGCGCAGGATACCTCTAAGGGTCACGGCGCACTGACCGATGCGGACCAGATGAAGGCCGCAAAGGCTGCTTACGGCTGGACCACCGGCCCGTTTGAAGTCCCCGCCGACGTCAAAGCCCAGTGGGAAGCCACCGCGCAGCGCGGCAAGACCGCCCATGCCGAATGGCAGGCCCGCGTCGAAAAGCTGTCGGCGGCCAAGCAGGCTGAATTTGCCCGCGCCCAAGGCGGCGAGGCCCCGAAAAAGCTGGCATCCACCATCCGCGCCTTCAAAAAGCAGGCCAGCGAAGAAGCCAAATCTGTCGCGACGCGCAAGTCGAGCGAGAACGTATTGGCCGTGATCAACCCGATCATGCCCGAAACCATCGGCGGCTCCGCTGACCTGACCGGGTCCAACAATACCAAGACGGCCGACATGGGCGTGTTCACCCCGGACAACCGCAAGGGCCGTTACATCCACTACGGTATCCGAGAGCACGGCATGGCCGCTGCGATGAACGGCATGGCGCTGCACGGCGGCGCACGCGCTTACGGCGGCACGTTCATGTGCTTTACCGACTACGCCCGCGGCGCGATGCGCCTGTCTGCCCTGATGGGCGTGCCTGCGGTCTACGTCATGACGCACGATTCCATCGGCCTTGGCGAAGACGGCCCGACCCACCAGCCGGTCGAGCATCTGTCGATGCTGCGCGCCACGCCGAACACCAACGTCTTCCGTCCTGCGGATAGCGTTGAGACGGCAGAAGCGTGGGAGCTGGCCTTGACCGCCACGGGCACGCCGTCTGTGCTGGCCCTGTCGCGTCAGAACCTGCCAACCGTACGCACGGCCCACACCAACAAGAACATGACCGCCCAAGGCGGCTATGTGTTGGCAGACGCAGACGGCAAGCGTCAGGTCATCCTGATCGCCACAGGCTCTGAGGTTGAGATCGCGCTGAAGGCCCGTGACGCCCTGCAAGCCGAAGGTATCGGCACCCGCGTTGTGTCCATGCCCTGCATGGATATCTTCCTGGCGCAGGACGAAGCCACCCGCCGCAAGGTCCTGCCCGCAGGCCCCGTGCGCGTCGCCATTGAAGCTGGCGTGCGCCAGTCCTGGGACATGATCCTGATGGGCGAGCGCGGCAACGCCAAGAAGGCGGCCTTTGTCGGTATGGAGGGCTTTGGTGCCTCTGCCCCGGCAGAAGTGCTGTACGAAAAGTTCGGTATCACGGCTGAGAACGTAGTGGCGCAGGCGAAAAACCTGCTCTGACTTTATCGGATCATGATGCGAGGGGGCGTGCTGCGGCGCGCCCTTTTGCGTTTGTAGGGTTGGTTGAGGGATCGACCCGGCTGCGCCGGGCCGATCCGCGGGGGCGCTGCCCCCGCACCCCCGAGGTATTTTTGACCAGAAGAAGAGGCGTGAGGGGAGAGGTTAGGGCTAGATCGCGCCTTCGGTCTGGATGTGAAGAGTCTCGCCGCAGTGCTTGCAGTGGACCGCATCGGCGTCATGCAGGATCAGGCCGCAAGTCGGGCATTCGTGGCGCACTTTGGGCGGGCGGAATAGGACTTGCAGCATTTGCAAGAAGAGTGAGACCCCGAAGATCATCACCGCGACGGCCAGCATCCGGCCCCATGTCGTATTGAGTGTGATATCGCCGAAGCCTGTCGTCGTCAGTGTTGTGACCGTGAAGTAAAAGGCGTCGGCGTAGTTGTTGATTTGGTCGTTGATGTTGACTTGGCTGGCGTAGATTAGGCCCGTCATGATGAACAAGAACACGATCAGGTTGGTCACAGCGAGGATGATATCCTCGCGTTCGCGGAACCACTTGCTGTCGTGCCGCAGGCGGGACAACAGTTCGTAGCTGCGCAGCAGGCGTAGGGTGCGCAGCACGCGCAGGAAGGCGAGCGCTTGGCCTGTCACAATAGGCGCGAGGAAGCTGATGATCGCGGCAATATCAGCCCATGTGGTGAAACGCAGCAATGCGCGCAGGCGCTGATCCTCGATCCATCCCCGCGCGATGAAATCCGCGAGAATGACCGCGCCGAAGGTCAAATCGAGGGCTAGAACCAGCGTGCTCGGCTCGAAGAAAGAAGTGACGATGACAAAGATCACGGTGATCAGATCGAAAGCCACCAAAGCGTAGCGGAAATTGACCGCCCGGTCAGAGGAGCCGCTGTAAAGCTCTGCCACCAAAGCCTTCATGGCCGGTCCGCCCGCAGCGCCCATGCGCCAGAGCCGGCCACCATGAGGGCAAGGCAGCCCCCTGCAATGGCCCAGTTTTTCACAAAGATCGTCATTTGCCATGCATCCCCTGTCGCCTGGAACACATTGAGATGGAAAAAGCTGGTGAGGGCGCAATAGGCCGCCGCTGACAGGGCAACGGGCCGCACAGCGACACCGAGCCAAAGCGCCAGCCCGGCAAGCGCATCATAGATCAACGCGGGCCAGACCAGTGCGTAAGGCAGGCCCAGCCCCACCAGCATTCCGCCCGCATCACCGGGGGACAGCGCCTTTTGCACAGCGCCGCCGATCAGTAAGGCTCCGATCAGCAGGCGCGCGCCAAGCAGGGCCAGATTGGTCACGCGGGGCGCAGGGTGCGGTAGAGCGGCGCGATGACGTAGGTCACCAGCGGGATGATCAGCAAGCCCAGCAGAAATCCAAGCACGCCGTCGCAGAACGCCGTCGTGATCCATTCAGCTGCGCCCATGTAGTTTTCGGGCACCATGTGGCCAACGGTGACAGCCCAGCCGTGAATGATTTCCTCTGGCGTGTGCCAGCCCAGTTGGCCCAGCCCGTGAACGATAATCTGCCCGCCGACCCACAGCATCGCGGCGGTGCCGACCCATGTCAGCACGAACAGGAATGTCGGCATCCAGTGCACGGTGCCGCGTCCCAAGGCGCGGGTCACACCAAGGCGGCCACTATTGGCCATCAGCAGGCCCAGATCGTCCGCCTTCACAATGGCCGCGACAGCGCCGTAAACGGCGACAGTGATCGCAATGCCGACCACAGCCAGCACAGCGGCCTGCACCCAGATATTATCGATCGTGATCGCCGCGAGCGAGATCGTCATGATCTCGGCGCTGAGGATAAAGTCGGTCTTGATCGCGCCTTGGACTTTTGATTCCTCAAGATGCTCTGGATCGCCCGTCGCTTTGGAATGGGCGTCGCTGTGCGAAAAGGCATGCACGATCTTTTCCGCACCCTCGAAACATAAATAAGCGCCGCCCAGCATCAGCAGCGGCGTAATCGCCCAAGGGGCAAAGGCCGACAGCAACAGCGCGATCGGCAGCAAGATGACCAGTTTGTTAAAAAATGACCCCTTCGCGATCTTCCACACGATAGGCAATTCGCGCGCAGGCGCGAAGCCATGCACATATTTGGGACTGACGGCGGCATCGTCGATCACGGCGCCAGCGGCTTTGGACCCGGCCTTGGCCGCCTGCCCGATCACATCGTCCACGCTGGCCGCAGCCACCTTTGCAATTGCTGCAACGTCGTCCAGCAAGGCCAGCAAGCCGCTCATGATATCTTCCTTCTTTTGATCACGTGTTTGCGAACCTAGGCCGACAGGCGCACCCCGCAACCCTTTGGCTATCTTGGATTGCGGGTCATGACTAGGCAGCGCTGCCGTTCACGATTACACAGCCGCCATGACAAACGCGCTCGCCATTGGCCTTGTAACCTTTATCGCAGCCTTCTTTGCGCTGGATTTTTTCGTGCTTGATCTAGACGCACCGCTGTTTTTGGCGCGCAAATTCTATGACATGCTGGAATGGCTCGCCTTTTGGCGATGACGTCCAGCCCTTGACCTTTGCGCGAAAATTGCAATGTTCGCGCCAACTTCTGTCACTTAATAAAGGATGACATCATGGCCGTAAAAGTCGCAATCAACGGATTTGGACGTATCGGGCGCAACGTGCTGCGCGCGATCATCGAATCCGGCCGCACCGATATCGAGGTCATCGCGATCAACGATCTGGGCCCGGTTGAAACCAACGCCCACCTGCTGCGCTTTGATTCGGTCCATGGCCGTTTTCCGGGCACTGTGACCACCACCGAAGACACCATCGACGCAGGCCGCGGGCCGATGCGCGTCACCGCGATGCGCAATCCTGCTGACCTGCCTTGGGGCGACGTGGATGTCGTGCTGGAATGCACCGGTATCTTTACGTCCAAGGAAGCCTGCCAGGCGCACCTTGAAAACGGCTCTAAGCGGGTTCTGATTTCCGCCCCCGGCGCGAACGCTGACAAGACCATCGTCTTTGGCGTCAACGAGGGTACGCTGACCAAGGACGACATCATCGTATCCAACGCGTCCTGCACCACGAACTGCCTGTCCCCTGTCGCCAAGGTGCTGAACGACACTGTCGGCATCAACAAAGGCTTTATGACAACGATCCACAGCTACACCGGCGACCAGCCGACGCTGGATACGATGCACAAAGACCTGTACCGTGGCCGCGCTGCTGCCCTGTCGATGATCCCCACGTCCACGGGCGCAGCCAAGGCTGTTGGCCTTGTTCTGCCAGAGCTGAACGGCAAACTGGACGGCGTCGCGATCCGCGTACCGACCCCGAATGTGTCGGTCGTCGACCTGACCTTCGAATCCAGCCGCGACACCACCATTGAGGAAATCAACGACGCGATCCGCGCCGCTGCTGATGGCCCGATGAAAGGCATCCTTGCCTACACAGACCTGCCGATGGTCAGCACCGATTTCAACCACGACCCGGCCTCGTCCACCTTCCACATGGACCAGACCAAAGTGCTTTCGGGCAACATGGTCCGCATCCTGACATGGTACGATAACGAGTGGGGCTTCTCGAACCGGATGTCCGACACGGCTGTCGCCATGGGTAAACTGATCTAAAAGACGCATCTTGCGTTGCGCGAAGGGCCGTCCATTCTGGGCGGCCCTTTTGCGTTTGAACACCGGGCGTGCCGTGCGGCGCGCCTGCAAATAAGGCGAATTTATGACAGTTGCCTTGCACAAGGCGCAAGGCGGGTCTTCGGTTGTGTCAGTTGTGCTGCGCTGCAGCATCTTTAAATAGGTTAGCAGAACAGACACCCACCACGCCCCCGAAAGGAGCATGCCATGACCCTGATCGACACTATTCGCCAGACGATTTCAAAGCGTGCCGTTTACGCCCGCACCAAGCACGAGATCAAATCGATGCCGCTTGATGTTGCGCTGGACCTGAACATCGACCGCGACAACGCAGCGCAAATCGCACGCCAAGCCGTCTACGGCTAATCACATGATTAATCGCGCCTAAGGGCGGCGACTGCCATGCGCAGTTGCCGCCTTTTTCGTGTCTGGGTCAGACCTTGCCGTATTTGCGCTGCAAAGCGGCGTCGACCGTCGGTGTGACGAACTTGGACACATCGCCATCCAGACGGGCGATTTCCTTGACCAGCTTGCTGGCAATCGCTTGGTTCTTGGCGTCAGCCATCAGAAAAACCGTCTCGACCGAGTTATCCAGCGACCGGTTCATCCCCACCATCTGAAATTCATATTCAAAGTCAGCCACGGCCCGCAGGCCGCGAATGATCACGCCTGCGCCAACGTCCTTGGCGCAATGAATCAGCAGGTTTTCAAAGGGATGCACGATGATTTCGGTGCCCAGCGGCTCGCCCAGCGGCACGACCTCTGACCGGACCATCTCGACCCGTTCATCAAGATCAAACAGCGGTCCTTTGTCGCGGTTAATCGCGACCCCGATCACCAGTTTATCGACCAGCGAACAGGCACGCCGCACGATATCAATATGCCCGTGGGTGACGGGATCAAAGGTGCCGGGATACAGCCCAATACGCATGGTCGGCCTCGCAAGATTATGTCGCAACCGCAGCAGAACCGCATTTCACGGCCGGTTGCAAGGCCGACCCGGCGCACCGCTGCGTCAATGCCCGGCGATCATTCCCTCTAGGGCGTTATTCTCCATCGCCAGTTGCGACAGCCGCGCCTTGACCACGTCACCGATTGAAATCAGGCCAATCATCGCGCCGTCTTTCATCACAGGTAGGTGGCGGAACCGGCCGTTGGTCATCATTTCCAGCACGACATCGGACTGATCCGCCGGCGTGCAGGTGATGATTTTACTGGTCATCAACGAATCCACCTGATCGTCCAGACAATTGGCGCCGCCTTTGCCGATCTGGCGTACGATGTCGCGTTCCGACAGAATGCCAAGCAGGGCTTTCCCATCTTCACTGACGATCACGGTGCCGATCCGATTGTCCGACATGATTTTGGCCGCATCAGAGACGCGATCCCCCGGCTTCACCCAAAACATCTCTCCCGAGGCCTTGGAGCTGAGAATCTGTTGTACAAGCATGGCTATCCTCCCGTTACAGCGCGTTTTACCAGCGTTTCAGACCGCAGGCGTGCCTGTCAATGATTCCAGACGATGCACCTCTGCCCGCAGGCCATCACTCAGCGCCGTTGCAAAGCGCTGCAGGCGGTCAGATCGGCGGTCGGCGGTGTGGCGCACAAGGTAGAAAGAGCGCACCAGCGACAGCTCTTCCGTCAGTACGCGCCGCACCTCTGGCGCGAAGGGCAGCGCGAAATCATGCGCGATGCCGATGCCCGCCCGTGCCCGCAGCATTTGCAGCTGAACGCTGACCGAATTGCTGGCCAGCTGCACCCCGTTTGCGGCCAGCGCGCCCAGATAATCCAGCGCAGAATCGAAAATCATATCGGGGATATACCCAACGACCGCCCTGCCCTTTAGGTCTGGCAACCCTGTGGGAACTGGCAGATCGACATGCTGCGCAAGGTGCAATTTATAATCGACAATCTTTTGCACGGTCAGGCGCCCGGCCTCTGGCGGGCTAACGGTGACGGCCATATCCGCCTCTCGCCGTGACAGGTTCACGACGCGGGGCAAGGCCAGGATCTGCACCTCAAGCTCTGGGTTGGCCGCTTGGATCGCGGCGCAAACCTGCGGCAGCAGATAGTTCGCGCAGCCATCAGGCGCGCCGATGCGGATCTGCCCCGCAAGGCCGCTGCTGGGGCTTTGTCCAAGGTCCGCGGCGCGCAGCAACGCCGCCTCGGCCTGCGCGGCCTCTTCTGCCATGCGCGCGCCAAGGTCAGTCAAGGCATAGCCCTGCGGTGATTTCACGAACAAAGCCGCGCCGACCGATTGTTCCAGCCGCGCGATGCGGCGGCCCAGCGTGGCCGGGTCCATGCGCAGCACCGGGGCCGCGCCGGACAGGCTTTCCGCCCGCGCCACGGCCAAAAACACCCGCATGTCATCCCAGTTCTGCACGCCGCACCCTTGCATTTTTGCAAATCAACTTTGTCATCTTGGCCCTGTTGCCCGCAAAAACGCAAGACTAAGGTGCAGGCAATCACAGGAGGATTCTATGCAAGACCTGACCCATTACATGAACGGTGCCCATGTTGCTGGCACGTCCGGCCGCTTTGCCGATGTCTTTAACCCCGCCACTGGCGAAGTGCAGGCCCGCGTGCCGCTGGCCAACGCCGCAGAGATGGACCAAGCGGTTCAATTCGCCGCTGCCGCCCAGCCGAAGTGGGCCGCCGTCAACCCGCAGCGCCGCGCCCGCGTGATGATGAAGTTCGTCGAACTGCTGCACCGCGACATGGACAAACTGGCCGAGGCGCTGTCGCGCGAGCACGGCAAGACCCTGCCCGACGCCGCTGGCGACGTGCAGCGCGGCCTTGAAGTTGTTGAATATTGCATCGGCGCGCCGCAGCTGCTGAAGGGTGAATTCACCGACGGCGCTGGCCCCGGCATCGACATGTATTCCATGCGTCAGGCACTGGGTGTTTGCGCTGGCATCACGCCGTTCAACTTCCCCGCCATGATCCCGATGTGGATGTTCGCCCCGGCCATCGCCTGCGGCAACGCCTTTATCCTCAAGCCATCCGAGCGTGACCCGTCGGTCCCTTTGATGTTGGCCGAACTGATGGAAGAAGCCGGTCTGCCCAAGGGTATCCTGCAAGTCGTCAACGGCGACAAAGAAGCCGTTGATGCGATCATCGATCACGACGTGATCCAGTCGATCGGCTTTGTCGGCTCGACCCCGATCGCCGAATATATCTATGGCCGCGGCTGTTCGCAGGGCAAGCGCGTGCAGTGCTTTGGCGGTGCCAAGAACCACATGATCATCATGCCCGACGCGGACATGGATCAGGCCGCCGACGCGCTGATCGGCGCAGGTTACGGCGCAGCAGGCGAGCGTTGCATGGCGATTTCCGTGGCCGTGCCCGTGGGCGAGGAAACAGCCGACAAGCTGATCGAAAAGCTTAAGCCCCGCATCGACGCGCTGAAGGTTGGCCCCTACACCGGCGGCAATGACGTGGACTACGGCCCTGTTGTTACCGCTGCGGCCAAGGCGAACATCCTTAAGATGGTCGAATCCGGCATTGCGCAAGGCGCAGAACTGGTCGTCGACGGCCGCGACTTTAGCCTTCAAGGCTACGAGGAAGGCTTCTTTGTCGGACCGCACCTGTTCGACCGCGTCACCACCGATATGGACATCTACCAAAAGGAAATCTTTGGCCCCGTCCTGTCCGTTGTCCGCGCGCAGGACTACGAAGAGGCGCTGGCGCTGGCCATGGACCACGAAATGGGCAACGGCACCGCGATCTATACCCGCGACGGCGACGCCGCCCGCGACTTTGCCAACCGTGTCAACGTCGGCATGATCGGCATCAACGTGCCGATCCCCGTGCCGCTGGCCTATCACACCTTTGGCGGCTGGAAGAAATCCGTCTTTGGCGACCTGAACCAGCACGGCCCGGACGCGTTCAAGTTCTACACCCGCACCAAAACGGTCACATCCCGTTGGCCGTCGGGCATCAAGGACGGCGCTGCGCTGAACTTCAAACCAATGGACTAACTCCCCATTTATAAAACTAAATCAAAGGCGCATCCCTTGCGGGGTGCGCCTTTTTCACGTTCAGGGGAAATGACAAACATTTTGTTAAATCGCGTGAAACCATTCTGCCCGGACGCCGTGAATATCTGCGAAAGGCGGCCGCAAACCCGCCTGATATCCGGTCAGATCCGGGTTGCCCCCAATGCAGCCCCTGTCCCGGTGCGGCCCGCATCTGTCCCAAGTTCGGATGCGGGCTTTATCTTTTTGACAAACCGCTGACCCTTCGGCATCCTTTTCTGAACGCACGTTCAATTCACGCGCGCGGCAACTCGGGGGGAACGATGGATTTTGCACTCAGCCAAGAGCAATCAGCGATTTTTGACATGGCGCAGGCCTGCGGAGCAGAGCATATCGCGCCCTTCGCTCGGCAATGGGAAAAAGACGGCACCATTCCCCGCGATCTGTGGCCCAAGCTGGCAGAGCTGGGCTTTGGCGGGCTTTATGTGTCCGAAGAGTCCGGCGGCACGGACCTCAGCCGCCTAGACGCCACGCTGGTATTCGAGGCGCTATCGATGTCCTGCCCGTCGGTCGCCGCCTTCCTGTCGATCCACAACATGTGCGCGCGCATGATCGACCAGTTCGGCAGCGACGACATGAAGGCCCGGCTGCTGCCCGGCGCGCTAAGCATGGACACCGTGTTGTCCTATTGCCTGACCGAACCGGCCAGCGGATCTGACGCCGCCGCGCTAAAGACGAAAGCGGTGCCGACGGACGCGGGATACGCCCTGACGGGAACCAAGGCCTTCATCTCTGGCGCGGGATATTCGGACGCTTATATCGTCATGGCCCGCAGCGGCGACGCAGGACCCAAAGGCATCAGCGCCTTTGTCGTGATGGATGGATCAGACGGGCTCAGCTTTGGCGGGCTAGAAGATAAAATGGGCTGGCGCAGTCAGCCGACGCGGCAGGTACAGTTGGACGATTGCAACATTCCTGCAGGTGACTTGCTAGGTGAGCTGGGCAAAGGTTTCACATATGCGATGAAGGGCCTTGATGGCGGACGGCTTAACATCGCCGGCTGTTCGCTGGGGGCCGCGCAGTCGGCGCTGGATCAAACCCGCGCTTATATGGCCGACCGCAAGGCCTTTGGTAAATCCATCGACCAGTTTCAGGCGTTGCAATTCCGCCTTGCCGATATGGAAGTCGCCATGCAATCGGCACGCATCTTTTTGCGGCAGGCCGCATGGAAGCTGGACACCGGCGCACCTGACGCGACCCGTTTTTGCGCCATGGCCAAAAAGCTCGTGACCGAAACAGGGTCACAGGTCGCCGATCAATGCCTGCAACTCCACGGCGGCTACGGGTATCTGGCGGACTACGGGATCGAAAAAATCGTCCGCGATTTGCGGGTTCACCAAATCCTGGAAGGCACGAACGAGATTATGCGCATGATCGTCGCCCGCGACATGGTATCAGCATGAGCGACGTTGATATCCGCACCCAAGGCCGCGCTGGCCGCATCACCCTCACGCGGGAAAAGGCGCTGAACGCGCTGACGTGGGACATGGTGATCCAGATCGAAGATGCGCTGACGCGCTGGCGCAGCGACGACGCCATAGCCCTTGTCATCATCGACGCCGCCGGCCCCAAAGCGTTCTGCGCTGGCGGCGATATTGCGCAGATCTATGCCACAGGTACCGCAGGCGATTATGGCCCTGCGCGTCGGTTTTGGCGCGATGAATACCGCCTGAACGCGATGATTGCAGGCTATGACAAACCGATCGTCGCGCTGATGCAGGGCTTTGTCATGGGCGGCGGTGTTGGCATCGGCGGCCATTGCAGCCACCGCGTTGTTGACGACAGCACCCGCGTCGCCCTGCCCGAATGCGGTATCGGGCTGGTGCCCGACGTCGGCTCTACACTGCTTTTGGCGCGCGCACCGGGGCGGCTGGGGGAATTCCTTGGGCTGACAGGATACCGGATGGACGCCGGGGACGCGGTCTATGCCGGGTTTGCCGATGTCATGATCCCGCAGGACGCTTGGCCGGACCTGATCGCGGCCCTGTGCACAGACGGTGATGCCAGCGCCGTGCGGGCCGCCGCCCTGCCCGCGCCGCAAAGCAAACTGGCCGCTTGGCGCAGCGATATCGACAACGTCTTTGCCGCGGGTGATCTGCCCGGCATTCGCCAACAACCCGCAGCAGTGCCGCCCGCACCGATCACCAATGCGCTTGATTTGATGGAGCGGAACTCGCCCCTTTCTATGGCCTGCACGCTGCAGATCGTGCGAGCGGTGCGTGCGGACCCTACCATTCACACGGCCCTGACCCACGAATTTCGCTACACGTTTCGCAGTCAGCAGGGGTCCGACCTGCTTGAAGGCATCCGCGCCGCGATCATTGACCGCGACCGCAGCCCAAAATGGCGGCACACCAGTTGGGACGTGCCCGCAGACGACATCGCGGCCCTGACCGCGCCCCTTGGCCCCGACGCCCTATACCCGGAGACTTCTTTATGAACATCGCATTCATCGGCCTTGGCAACATGGGCGCGCCCATGGCCGCGAACCTGATCAAAGCGGGCCACGCCGTGACCGGTTTCGACACCCACGCCAAGCCAGACGGCATGACAATGGCGGATAGCGCAGCTGCGGCCGCAAGCGGCGCTGACGTTGTGATCACCATGCTACCGAACGGCGCAATTCTAAGCAGCGTTGCCGCTGAAATTCACGCCGCGATGAAACCGGGCGCGGTGCATCTGGACTGTTCCACCGTGGATGTGGACAGCGCGAGGAACGTCGCGCAAGCCGCTGAAGACGCAGGACTATTGGCGATTGATGCCCCCGTATCAGGCGGCATCGGCGGCGCAACAAACGGCACCCTCACCTTCATGGCAGGCGGGTCGCAAGAGGCCTTTGATATCTGCAAACCGCTGTTCGATATCATGGGCCAAAAGGTCGTCCATTGCGGCCCCGCAGGGAATGGCCAAGCGGCCAAAATCTGCAACAACATGATCCTTGGCGTGACCATGATCGCCACCTGCGAGGCGTTCAATCTGGCCGACCGCCTTGGCCTAGATCGCCAAGCGATGTTCGACGTGGTCAGCACATCGTCCGGCTCCAGCTGGAGCATGAACGCCTATTGCCCCGCCCCCGGCGTCGGGCCAACCTCCCCCGCGGACAACGACTACAAGCCGGGCTTTGCGGCTGATCTGATGCTCAAGGACCTGACCCTCGCGCAGGCCGCGGCAAAGTCTGCAGACGCCGACACCCCGCTGGGGGAAGCCGCGCGCGCGCTTTACGATCAGTTTGTGAACCGCGAGGATGGCGCAGGACGCGATTTTTCCGCCATGCTGCCGCGCCTTTCCGCCCGCAAGCGCGGATAACCGCCGACAGGTCCGGCGGGCACGGAACGGCGCGCCGGGCTTTGCGTTTTTCCTGTGAACCGGATCACTGGAAAGACCGACAGATGAAAAATATCGTCACATTCACCGCCATCGCGGCCCTGACCGCCATGCCATTCGTGGCCGAGGCAAAGGGTAAAGGCCAAGGCCATGGCGGCGGAAATGCGCAAGCCGCCCAAAACCATGGCAACGGGCATGGCAACAATGGCAATGGTCGCGGAAACGGAAACGGAAACGGCAAAAAGCATGATCGCGCAGAGCGTGAACACAGCAACGATAATGCCCGAGGCGGCAACGCTGATCTGGCCCGCATCGCAACCGGCATCGCCGCAGCCAGCGGCCTGATCTATCTGACTCCCGACATGGACGCCGCGCAGTTCACCGAAGACGACTATCGGACCATCGCCAACTGCCCGCCGGGCCTTGCAAAGAAAGACCCACCCTGCGTGCCACCTGGCCTTGCGAAAAAGGGTGTCACCTATCAGGACTGGGCCGGATATGATCAGGATGCGCTGCGCGGCGTCTTTGACGACCGCTGGACAGCTTACACCCCAGCTATTCCCGCCCCAGATGCACCGCGCGACACAGCCCTGACCTCTGCCGAGATCCGCCAGATTTTCGACCTGCCGGCAGAGCCTGAAGGCAAACGTTATGCCGTAATCGACGGTCGCCCGGTTTTGCTCAGCGCGGAAGACTACGAAAAGCTGATGACGATCAATACGTTGGCGGCCCGCCCAACGCTTGCCGACAGCATCACGGTCCTGCCCGATGCGGCCCTGACGCAAGAGCAGCTCATCAACCGCTACAATCTGCCCGCACTGGGCGATGGTCAGAATTACGCGGTGCTCGACAACCAGATCATCGCCCTGCCCGACCAAAGCTATGATCTGCTGCAACTGATCCGGATCTTGGGCGCGGTCTGACCTTCTTTTGGTCCTAAATACCTCCGCCGGAGGCATCCCGCCGCTGCGCCAAAACGCAGCGGCGGTTTTTTATTCCGCAGCGACCCGCTTGGGCTGCAGCATCGGCTTTAGATATCGCCCTGTGTGGCTCTCTTCGACTTCGGCGACCTCTTCCGGTGTGCCCTCGGCCACGATCCGGCCACCGCCGTCGCCGCCCTCGGGGCCGATATCGATCAGGTGGTCCGCCGTCTTAATGACATCAAGGTTATGCTCGATCACGATGACCGAGTTGCCCTGATCCACCAGCTCGTGCAGCACTTCCAGCAGTTTGCGCACGTCTTCGAAATGCAGACCGGTCGTCGGCTCATCAAGGATATATAGCGTGCGGCCCGTGGACTGACGCGCCAACTCCTTGCTCAGCTTGACGCGCTGCGCCTCGCCGCCTGACAGGGTCGTCGCCTGCTGGCCGACTTTTATATAGCCTAGGCCAACCCGCACCAGCGCGTCCATCTTGGTCCGGATAGACGGGACCGCCTGAAAGAACTCCTGCGCATCTTCCACAGTCATATCAAGGACATCGGCGATGCTCTTACCCTTGAATTTGACCTCAAGAGTCTCTCGGTTATAACGCTGACCCTTGCAAGTTTCGCAGGTGACATAGACGTCGGGCAGAAAGTGCATCTCGATCTTGATAACGCCGTCGCCCTGACAGGCCTCGCAGCGGCCGCCCTTGACGTTGAACGAAAACCGCCCCGGCTTATAGCCGCGTGTCTTCGCCTCTGGCAGGCCCGCGAACCAGTCACGGATCGGGGTAAAAGCACCGGTATAGGTCGCAGGGTTGGACCGCGGCGTGCGGCCAATGGCACGCTGGTCAATGTCGATGACCTTGTCCAGATGCTCGAACCCTTTGATCGTCTCGCAGGGTGCGGGCGCTTGCCGCGCGCCGTTCAGCTTCATCGCGGCGTTCTTGAACAGCGTCTCGATCGTCAGCGTGGACTTGCCGCCGCCCGATACGCCGGTCACGCAGACGAATTTGCCCAGCGGAAAATCGGCGGTAACGTCGTGCAGGTTGTTGCCGGTGGCTTTTACCACCGTCAGCTTCTTACCGTTCCCCTTGCGCCGCACGGCGGGCACCGCGATTTCGCGTTTGCCCGTCAGATACATCCCGGTGATCGAGTTTTCATTGGCCATAATCTCGGCCGGTGTCCCCTCGGCCACGACATTACCGCCATGCACCCCGGCCCCCGGCCCGATGTCAAAGACGTAATCCGCCTCGCGGATCGCCTCTTCGTCGTGTTCGACGACGATCACCGTATTGCCCTGATCGCGCAGGTTTTTCAGCGTCGTCAGCAGGCGGTCATTGTCGCGCTGGTGCAGACCAATGCTGGGTTCGTCCAACACATACAGCACACCTTGCAAGCCCGATCCGATCTGGCTGGCGAGCCTGATCCGCTGGCTTTCGCCCCCCGACAACGTGCCCGCATTCCGCGCCATCGTCAGGTAATTCAGGCCGACATTGTTCAGGAACCCTAGCCGTTCACGGATTTCCTTCAGGATCGCATTGGCGATCTCGTTCTTCTGCTTGCTCAGCTGGTCCGGCACCGCGAGGCACCAGTCATAGGCTTCGGCAATCGACATCTGCACAACATGGCCGACGTGCAAGCCACCGATTTTGATCGCCAATGCCTCTTCGCGCAGACGGAACCCATGGCAAGTGCCGCAAGGGCGGTTGTTCTGAAATCCCTCGAATTCCTCGCGAATCCAATTGCTGTCCGTCTCGCGGTAGCGGCGTTCCATATTCGGAATGACACCCTCGAACGGACGCGACACCTGATAGACCCGCCCGCCTTCATCATAGCGAAACTTGATCTCTTCTTTGCCAGACCCGCGCAGAAACACCTCTTGGTGCTTGGGATCAAGATCCTTCCACCGCGCGTTTTTGTTAAAGCCGTAGTGCTTGGCAATCGCCTCGATCGTCTGCAGGAAATAGGGACTCTTACCCTTACGCCAAGGTGCCAGCGCACCATCCGCGATCTTCAGCGTCACATCCGGCACGACCAATTGCTCGTCAAAGAACAGCTCGACCCCAAGGCCATCACAGGCCGGGCAAGCGCCCACGGGCGCGTTGAACGAAAACAGTCGCGGCTCGATTTCGGGAATGGTAAATCCCGACACCGGACAGGCGAAATTCTCGGAAAAGGTCACGCGCTCTGGCTCGACCACTGGCGCACCCTCCTCCCCCGCAGGGGCGGCAATTTCCAGCACGGTGATGCCGTCTGCAAGGTCCAGCGCGGTGCGGAAGCTGTCCGCCAACCGCGTCTCTAGCCCCTCGCGCACCACGATCCGGTCGACCACGACGTCGATGTCATGGCGGAATTTCTTATCCAGCGTTGGCGGCTCGTCCAGTTCATAAAATTGGCCGTCCACCTTGACCCGCTGAAAACCCTGCTTACGCAGATCCAGGAATTCCTTGCGATACTCGCCTTTGCGGTCGCGGATGATCGGGGCCAACATATAACCGCGCGTGCCCTCTGGCATCGCCATGACGCGGTCGACCATATCCTGCACCTGCTGCGCTTCAATCGGCAGGCCCGTGGCCGGCGAATACGGCGTGCCAGCGCGCGCGAACAGCAGACGCAAATAGTCGTAAATTTCGGTGATCGTGCCAACGGTAGAGCGCGGGTTCTTTGACGTCGTCTTCTGCTCAATCGAAATCGCAGGCGACAGGCCACTGATGTGATCCACATCAGGCTTTTCCATCATATCAAGGAACTGCCGCGCATAGGCCGACAGCGACTCCACATAGCGCCGCTGCCCTTCGGCATAGATGGTGTCAAATGCGAGCGAGGATTTGCCCGACCCCGACAGGCCGGTGATCACCACCAGCTTGTCGCGCGGAATATCCACGTCGATGTTCTTCAGGTTATGTTCGCGCGCGCCGCGCACTTCGATGTTCTTCAGCTCGGCCATTTTGCCCCCAAGGCGGTGTCCCCCATCAGATAGCAAGCCAAAACCCAATTGCCAGCCCCAAAAATGAACAAACGATGAACATACCCCATTTCAGTCCCGTTCCCCTTTCATCTTGCCCAAAATACTCCGGGGGGCCGCGCCAGCGGCGGGGGCAGCGCCCCCTTCCACCGCGCAATAAAAAGGACCGCCCACTTGCGCAGACAGTCCCCTTCTTCTCGTCCCAAATATCCCGGGGGAAGGCTGCAGGCCGGGGGCAGCGACCCCAGCACCCTCGCCCTAAAACGCTTACATGTGGATCACACGCCCGTAAGCATCCAGCACGCTTTCGTGCATCATTTCGGACAGCGTTGGATGCGGAAAGACCGTGTTCATCAGGTCTTCTTCGGTCGTCTCTAGCTGGCGGCCGATCACATAACCTTGGATCAGCTCGGTGACTTCCGCGCCGACCATGTGGGCCCCCAGCAGCTCGCCGGTTTTTGCGTCGAACACCGTCTTGATCATGCCCTCAGGCTCGCCCAAGGCAATCGCTTTGCCGTTGCCGATGAAGGGGAATTTCCCGACTTTGACGTCAAAACCCAGCTCCTTTGCTTTCGCTTCGGTGTATCCGACGGACGCGACCTGCGGATAGCAATAGGTGCAGCCAGCGATGCTTTCGGGCTTCACCGCATGCGGGTGGCCGCCCGCGATCAGCTCTGCGACCATGACGCCTTCGTGGGACGCTTTATGCGCCAGCCAAGGCGCGCCGGCGATGTCGCCGATGGCATAAAGCCCCTCGACCCCGGTCCGGCAGTATTCATCGGTCACAACATGGGTGCGGTCGATCTTGACGCCCAGTTCTTCCAGGCCAAGGTTTTCGACGTTGCCGACGATACCCACGGCAGAAATCACGGTATCAAAGACCTTCTTTTCGATCTTGCCGCCAACTTCGATATGCGCCGTGACCTTGCCCGCCTTAGGGTCGCGGTCCAACTGCTTGACGATGGCCTTTTCCATGATCGTCATGCCCTGCTTGACGAACTGCTTCTTGGCAAAGGCAGAAATCTCGGCGTCCTCGACGGGCAGGATGCGGTCCATCACTTCGACGACAGTCGTGTTCGACCCCATCGTGTTAAAGAAGCTGGCAAATTCGATGCCAATCGCGCCCGATCCGATGACCAGCAGATCCTTTGGCATCCGCTTGGCCTGCAGCGCGTCGCGGTAGGCCCAGACCAGATCGCCGTCGGCCTCTAGCCCCGGCAGGTTGCGCGCGCGGGCACCGGTGGCAAGAACGATGTTCTTCGCCGTCAGCTCTTCGCTGCCCTTCTCGGTCTTGACCGAAACCTTACCCTTGGCGGTAATCTTGGCCTCGCCCATCACGACAGAGATTTTGTTTTTCTTCATCAGGTGGCCGATGCCGCCCGACAACTGGCCTGCGACTTTACGCGACCGCGCAACGACGGCGGTCAGGTCAAAGTCCGGCTTTTCCACCGACAGGCCGAATTCCTTGGCGCGGTGCATCAGGTGGAAGACCTCGGACGAGCGCAGCAGCGCCTTTGTCGGGATGCAGCCCCAGTTCAGGCAGATACCGCCCAGATTTTCACGCTCAACGATCACAACCTTCTGGCCCAGTTGCGCTGCACGAATAGCTGCAACATAGCCGCCGGGGCCGGCACCAATCACGATCACATCAAAGTTTTGGGCGGCCATGCGGTCTCTCCTGCGGGTCCGTTGAAAACTGGTTTAATACTGAACTATTGTAAGCCGAATGGCCAGAGGCCGCAATCAGGCGTCTGCGGCCTGCAACTGGCGCAGCGCCGCGCCGTAACCGCCACCCGATAAAAATTGCGCCTCTGCCGCTGTGGTCGCGCGGTCCAGCGCGTCATTACGATAGGGGAAACGGCCAAAGTCGCGAATAATCGCGCGGTGCGCGCGGGCGTGCGTCAGATTGCTGCCGCCCGCATCCGGCATCCGGGTGTGAAACAGGCGCACGGCGCGGTCCTGATCGGTCAGGTTTTCGGAATGCATCAGCGGCAGGTAAAAGAATTGCCGCGCGGGCGCATCGATTTGCATATCCCAGTCGCGATCAATCGCCATCTTGGCCGCCGCCCGCGCCACCGCGTCGGTGGCAAAGGCGTCGCCTTGACCCCGGAACATATTGCGCGGGAACTGATCGGTCAGAATGATATAGGCCAGCGTCTCGCTTGGGCAGGTCAGCCAAAGGCCAAGGTGGCCTTCCGCCGCGCGATTCCATGTCGCCAAAAACTGGTCACGGATGCGCGCATCCAGCGCATCATCCTGCCGATACCAGTCGGCAGGGCCACATTCATCTAGCCAAAAGGCCAACACATCCTGAGCGGTTTTCACAATAAGGCCCTTTTTGTCTGGCGCGATTAGCCTCAGACAAACAGACGGTTGACCCTAAGACAAGTGTTATTCCGCAGGTTCGGCCAGTGCGGCCTCTCCTGTTTCTTCGGCGTCCAAATAGACCTCTTGCGCCATCTCGGCCAAGATCGGCGAGGTGGTCATAGGGAAGTTGGCATAGGTGGTCACATTATCATTGCCGATATCGGCGCGGCTGCGGCGGGTCATCCGAAAGATACCGTACATCCCGACGGCAAACATCAGCACGCCAAGGAACACCCAATATCCGCGCGGCCCCATAGTATCGAGCATATAGCCCAGCGTCAGCGGACCCATGATCGCACCGACACCGTTAATGAACAGCAAACCACCGGATGCCGCGGCCATATCCTCTTTTTCCAAGTAGTCATTGGTATAGGCGATCAGCAGCGCATACAGCGGGTTCGACGTGCCGCCGACAAGTGCGCCGGATACCACGGCGAGCGTATAGGACGCTGGCCAGAACGCACCGGCCAGGCACCCGACCCCGCCAATCAGCGCCACCGCGATGATCAAGATGCGGCGGTCAAGGCGGTCTGACATCCAGCCAATTGGATACTGCGCCACAAGCGCCGCCAGATAGATGGCCGACACGAACAGGGAAATCTCTCCGACGCTGAAACCTGCCCGCGCGCCGTAAACCGCCGACATGCCGAACTGCGCCGAAAACACGCCGCCCAGCAGGAACATACCGACCGCTGCCAAAGGCGAGGTGCGGATCAACTGCACGACTTTCATCGGCTTGGTGCGGCCAAAGGCGGGCGTTGGTTTGATCGACAAAAGGATAGGCGCAAAGGCCATCGACACCAGCACAGAGGGCACGATGAACAGCACAAAGCCCGACACATCACCGCGGGTGATGATGAATTGGGCCGTCACGATGCCCGCCATCTGCACGATCATATAAAGCGACAGCGCTTGGCCGCGGGTCTCATTGCTGGACGCATCGTTCAGCCAGCTTTCGGCAGTCACGTAAACGCCGCAGAAACAAAAGCCGATGACGACGCGGCCCAGCGTCCAAGCGATCGGATCGGCCAGCACCGGATACATGATCAGCACTGCGGAAATCGTGGACCCCAGCGCGGCAAAGACCCGCACGTGGCCAACGCGGCGGATCATTTCGGGTGCCATTTTGGACGCGAAAAGAAAGCCGACGAAATAGCCCGACATGACGATCGACAGTTGCAGGGTGCTAAAGCCCTCAATCTCTCCGCGCAGGCCAAGAAGGGTACCTTGCAGGCCGTTGCCGATCATCAGCATGAACATGCCAAGGAAAAGCGCCCAAGAGCTGCCAAGAACTTGTATCATCGCGGGTGCCTTTCGGGCCAGATCTAGTCGCCGTCTATCGGTCCACTTGGGCCGATGTCAGGACTGAAAACGACACCATGTGTCGCTATTGTTCAAGCGTCGCCCTGTGGCAGCAAAAGCGAAGCATCACCATAGGAAAAGAAGCGGTATCGGCTGGATATCGCGTGTTTATAAACATCACGTATCCGCGACTGCCCCATCAGCGCACTCACCAACATCATCAGCGTCGATTTGGGCAGGTGAAAGTTGGTCATCAACGCATCAGCGGCGCGGAATTTGAAACCGGGCGTGATAAAGATATCCGTCGGCCCTTCCCACGCCTGAACGCCATCATCGGTCGCGGCGGTTTCGATCAGGCGCAGGGCGGTGGTACCCACGGGAATGATGCGCCCGCCTGCGGCGCGTGTTGCGTTGATCTGGTCGGCGGCGGCCTGCGTCACCTGCCCCCATTCGCTGTGCATCTTATGCTCGCTCACGTCATCCACCTTGACCGGCAGGAACGTGCCCGCGCCGACATGCAACGTCACATGGGTAAACTGCACACCCTTTGCGGCCAACTGATCCAGCAATGCGGCATCGAAATGCAGTGATGCGGTGGGGGCTGCGACAGCGCCGGTATGGCGGGCCCAAGCGGTTTGGTAGTCTTCCTTATCTGCCGCATCCGCCGGGCGCAGCGCCGCGATATAGGGCGGCAGCGGCATCGCGCCGACCTGCAGCAGGGCCGCATCAAAGTCGTCGCCCGTCAGGTTGAATTGCAGCTCTGCCTGCCCATCGCTGCGCCCAACCACAGTGGCGCGCAGATCATCGCCGAACACAATCTCTTCGCCGTCGCGCACCTTTTTCAGCGGCTTGAGCAGCGCCATCCAATGGGCATCCGGGGTGGGTTGCAGCAACGTGACCTCGATCCGGGCGGCGGTATCACCTGCCTCGCCGCTGCGGTGGCGCAGCCCTTCTAGGCGGGCGGGGATCACCTTGGTGTCGTTCAGGATCATCCGGTCGCCGGGGCGCAGCCAGTCGCCCAGATCGGACACCACCGCATCGGTGATGCTGTCCGGGGTCGCCACCAGCAGCCGGGCCGACGTGCGCGGCCGTGCGGGGCGGGTTGCGATCAGGCCTTCCGGCAGGTCGAAATCAAAATCGGACAGTTTCATGGACTTACCTCTGGCACAGGGCGGCGAAAGATTTCGCGGAACATGCCGGGGGTAAAGACCGACAACGGATTCACCCCCACTTGCGGTGCACCGGGTGTGCCGCGCACCGTAAAGTTGAACCCGATCAACCCCTCGCCCTTGCGGGTCAAAAAGCTGCCAATCCCGTTTAGCAGATAGAAGGGGGACACCACCCCCTGAAAATCCACAGCCCGACTGCCGAGCGTGTAGATTCCATCTAGCGAAATGCCAAGCCCCGGCCCCACCGCGCTTGATTGCGTCACGACGATCTGGCTGGGGGTCAGGCGGAATTGGGCGTCCACCTCGTCAAAGGCGAGGCCTTGCCCGTCCAGTTGTTGCAGCAGACCCACGACGCTGATGGCGTCCAGCAATTCGGCAATTGCGGGCGCGTCGCGCACCCGCAGTTGCCGCAGGCCCAGCGTACCGTCGAATGTGCCCGCGTCCCCCGCTGGCACGAGTGTCAAATCAAGCGTTCCGCCAAATGCGCCGTCCAAAAACTTGCCCGCGCGCAGCACCGCGCCCGCGTCGTCCGACCGGATACGCACCGCGCTGCGCCCGCGCGATGGCGACACGCTGCCCGCGATCCCGGCTTGGCCGTTGAACAGACCGGTAAAGTCGCCGCCAAAGCCGCCCGTGGTGTCGAAATCGCCGCGAAAGCTGGTCAGTTGCAGCCCTTGCGCGATGGTCAAGCTGTCCAGCCGGACGGAAATCGGCAGGCCCTGCCCCGATCCGCCGCCCCCGCCGCCACTGCTGCCGCCAAAGCTGGCGCGGCTTAGGTTCAGCGCGCCGCCCAGCACCTCGACCCCGATGCCGCGGCCTCTGCCGCGTCCGCGCAGGGTGACAGCGCCGTCGAACCAATCCCCGACGACGACACGGGACAGGCGCGCGGCATCCAGCTGGTTGCCAGTGGTCAGGCTGACGGCACCTGTCGCCTGCAGACCAGGCGCGCGCAGCGACAACCGCTCGACAGCCGGATTGGCGCCAAGGGTGCCTTTAACCTCTAGCGTGCCGGAACTGCCGCGCGATTTGGCATAGCCGATGGCAGGCACCGACAGGCCCAGCCCGACCAGATCGGACGTCAGGGTAAAGCGCGGGGCCGCGCCCTTGGCCAGCGTCACGGCAAGCTGCCCGGTCCCAGCCCCGCTGACCGTGCGCGCAGGCAGCGCAATACCAAAGGTTTCAAGCGCTTGCGGGGTGATGTTCACGCGGCCTGTAATCTGTGTGGGTCCCCGATTGGGGCCAAATTCCTGCGCGAATTGACCATTGAGCGGCACACCGTCCAGCGTTGCTGGGCCGCTGATCTGCATCCCCGTGCGGTCCACGCTGACTGCCAGATCGCTGGCCGCCAAGGTCCGCCCTTTGACCAGCGTGCTGCTGCGCACGCGGGACAGGTTTGCTGTGGCGTCAAAAGCAATCTCGTCCGGTGCGATCTTAGGCTTCAGCGGCAAGGTCACATGGGCGTGCACCGAAGCGCGCCCATCGGCCAGCGTGACGGGTAAGTTCGCTTTGGTCAGGTATTGGAACGGCGGTTGGTCCAAAATGGCCAGCGTGCCGGTGATGCTGCCACTTGTCGCGACATCCAGCACCATCGGCGCCGATTTGATGCGGATATTGGGGATTTGCAGCACCGATCCCGCCACATCCAGCGCCCCGCCCTGCGGCGCGATGACCTGGCCCTTGTCCAAACGCAGCACGAAGGCGTCATCCGCCAGCGTGGCATAACCCGCGCCATCCACAATCGGCGGCTCTTGTTTCAGGAACCGGACAGAGGCACCGTCAAAGGCAAACCCTGCGGCCAGCGACGCCTTTTCGCCGGGACGCATCCGCCAACCTGCAACGACGTCCGACAGATCGCCTGCCAAGATATTGTTGGTGAACCAGCGCCGCGTGCCGGGGCGAATACCATCAGGCCACAGGCGCAGCACGTCCGCGGCGCTGAGCGCAGGGCTTTGCAGATCGACGGCGGCATTCCAGCCGTCCGGCGTGGCATTTAGCGCGCCGCTGGCGGTCAGGGTCAAGGACGGGTCGGACAGGCTGATCTGCCCCATATCCAGCCGGAACGGGTCAAGCCGCAGGCGCAGGTCAATGTCAGCCTGATCCAGCGTGATCGGCGCCGGATATAGCCCCGCCGGATTCAGCGCGATATCGGTCAGGGTAAACTGCCCCACCAGCGCATCCGGCAGGCCGCGATCAAAATCGCGGGCCAATGCCTGCCCCCGCGCCTGCAAGCTGCCCCATTCAGACGCGATGCTGACGTTACTAAATTCCAGCCGCTGCGCCTGCGGATCATAGCTAAGCGCGGCCGTGACGCCATCAAAACGCAGCGGCGCGGTTTGCGGACCCGGTTGCAACGCGCCCGCACCGATGGTCAGCGTCGCGTTCAAGGGGCCAAGTTCGCCCTGCGCATTCAGCCCGGTGCGCAGGCTGGCCGACAGCGGCGCATCAAGCGCGCCGAGGAAACGCAGCGCAGCAGATTGGCTGGCCAGATCGCGGGCCTGCGCGTCAGTTATAGTAATCGCAATCGCGGCGGCGTCACTGCCGCGCGGGCTGTCCAGCCGCAGCCCAAGCCCCGACACACCGCTATCGCCCGCAACCTGCAACTGCGCGGTCGCCGTTGTATTCTGCGCGTCGATGCCAAAAGCAAAGCTGCCGCCCGTTGCGGTCCAGGTCCGGTCTGCCCGCTCGTCCCGGTAGGTGACGTCAAGGCCGTCCAGCGTCAGGCTTTCCAACGCCGCCAGCACAGGCCGGTCACGCAGCGTGTCGATCTGGCGCACCAGACCGACAAGCCCGTCCGCCAGCAAAGCGCCATTGCCCGCCTCCGGCAGCATAAATGTCAGCCGCATCTGGCCCTGCGCATCGCGGGTCAGGTCAATCGCCGTGCCCGACAGGGCCACGCGCTGCACCAATGCGGCGCGGTCGAACAAAAGCCCGCGTGGGCTGATTGTGGCATCCACCGTGTCGATCTGCGCCAGCGGCGTGCCCGCCGCATCGGTCACCTGCGTTTGATACAAGCGCACACGCGGATGCAGGTCTGGCCCCACGCGCAGCGTGATATCGCCAAAGTCGATGCTGCCCCCGCCAAGCATGGTGCTGGCCCGCTCTGCCACCAAATCTGTCACCCAAGACGGCGCAGTAATGTCACGGTCGAACATCATCACAAGCGCGATCACGGCAAAGACGACCGGCAATACCAGAAGCAACAGCAAGGTGCGAAAGGCATGAAACCCCTTGCCCCGGCGGTCGCCGCGCTTGCGCCGCTGGGGCTGCGGTGGCTGATCGGTCTGCGTCATATCCTGCCTTGGCCTGCCTTTGGCTTTATCTTTGCCCACCACAGGATAAAACGAAACAAGTAAACACATATCCCAAACCCGCGCGAGGAATACCATGCCGTCAGAGTCTAGCCCGCACCTCAGCCAAGGCGATACCGCCCCGGATTTCACACTGCCCCGCGATGGCGGCGCGCAAGTGAGCCTGTCAGACTACGCCGGGCGCAGCGTTGTGCTGTACTTCTATCCGCGCGACGACACCCCCGGCTGCACGACCGAGGCGCTGGATTTCACCGCCGCGGCGGGCGATTTCGCGGCGGCCGGGGCGGTTGTGCTGGGCGTATCAAAGGACCCGGTGGCCAAGCATGACAAGTTTGTCGCCAAGCGCGAACTGGGCATTGCATTGCTGTCGGATGAACACGGCGATGTTTGCGAACGCTACGGCGTGTGGGCGGAAAAGCAGATGTACGGAAAGACGTATTTCGGCATCCAGCGTACAACCTTTTTGATCGGCCCGGGCGGCAAAATCGCGCAGGTCTGGCATAAGGTAAAGGTGCCGGGACATGTGGACGCTGTGCTGGCGGCGGCGGTCGCGCTTTGATGCTTTGGGCCATGTTAGATGAGGCGCCTGACATGGGGGCCAGCCCCCATACCCCCGAGGTATTTTCGACCAGAAGAAGGGGAACCGCGCGATGAAATCGCTGGCACAGATGGCGGTCGAGGTTTTGAGCACAGCTGACGGGCGGGCGAAGACGGCCCTGTCCCATGCACATGCGGCAGCTTGGCGCGCTGCGCGGACAGGCGGCGCGCGGCCAGAGGTGGGCACAGCGCAGCCGCCGCTGCATCCGGCGCGGCCTGCCAAGCCAGAATTGCTAAAACCGCGCGATGTGCCGCGGCGCAAGCCCAGCAGCCCAGAGGGGCGGATCGCCATGCTGCATGCGGTGGCGCATATCGAGCTGAATGCGGTCGATCTGCACTGGGACATCATCGCGCGTTTTGCGGATGTGCCCTTGCCGATTGGATTTTTTGACGACTGGGTCAAAGCGGCGGACGAAGAATCGAAGCATTTCAACCTACTGTGCGACTGTCTTGAAGCGCATGGCAGCTTTTATGGTGCGCTGCCCGCCCATGCGGGCATGTGGCAAGCCGCCGAAGAGACTAAGGACGACTTTATGGGGCGGCTTGCCGTCGTGCCGATGGTGCTAGAGGCGCGCGGGCTGGATGTGACTCCCGGTATGATTGAAATCTTTCGCAAGGCAGGCGATTCGCAGGTCGTCGATGCCCTAGAGGTGATTTACGCCGAAGAGGTCCACCACGTCGCCTATGGGTCCAAATGGTTCCATTTTCTGTGTGGCCGCCATGACTTGGACCCCGTTGTTGTGTTTCACAAGCTTGTCCGGCGCTACTTTCACGGCAGTCTGAAGCCGCCTTTTAACGAAGAAAAAAGGGCCGAAGCGGGCCTTCCGCCGGACTTTTACTGGCCGCTGAGCGAGACTCGGTGACGAGCCGCCGGGTTTCGGCGTGATCTTGCCCAAACCCGGCAAATTGTTCCATAATTTTTCAAAAATGTTGCACCCACGCCGCAGGGTGGCTAGACGACGGGTACCGCGGCGGCAAAGGGTGTGGAACCTTGCTGCGGTGTTACGGGACGGGACAGGGATAATACTAGTGAGATCACGACTGACGCAGGCCATTCATACGCGCCTAGAAGCACGATTTCCTGAAAAACGACTCTTTCTTCGGTCCGACACAGAAACCCGCTTTATCCGCTTGCGGCCGTCGCATCAGCTGATCGGCTGGACCGCCGCAACGACGATTGTCGGCTGGACGATTATTTCGACCGCGATCCTGCTGATGGACAGCATTGGATCGGGCAACTTTCGCGCCCAGGCACAACGCGACCAGATGATTTATGAGGCGCGCTTGAACGCCCTGTCGTCCGAACGTGATGCCCGCGCTGCCGAAGCTGTCGCTGCCCAGTCCCGGTTCAGCGCCGCCCTTGCCCAGATTTCCACGATGCAATCCGACCTGCTGGCCACCGAAGACAAGCGCCGCGAGCTTGAGACCGGGCTAGAGGTTGTGCAGTCCACGCTGCGTGACACGATGCAGACCCGTAAGGCGCAGGCCACCGAACTGGCCGCCCTGACCGCCGAAGGTGCAGACACCCCCACCCCCGCCGCCCAGACCGCTGTACAAGAAGGCACCGTCGATTTGCTGGCGACCGCTCTGGCGGAAACGGCCGCAGAGCGTGACAAGATCGCCCAAGACGCCCAATTCGCGCTGGATCATGCCGCAGAGACCGAAAACGAACTGCGCCTGCTGCACGAGCGCAACGATGATATCTTTCGCCAGCTCGAGGACGCGATGACCGTGTCGGTCGAGCCGCTGGAAAAGATGTTCCGCGCCGCCGGCATGAACCCCGACAACATGCTAAGCCAAGTGCGCCGCGGCTACTCCGGCTCTGGCGGCCCGCTGACGCCGCTGTCCTTTTCGACCATGGGCGGCGGACCTGACCCGGACGCGGCACGCGCCAATGGCATCCTAAGCCGTCTGGACGAGATCAACCTGTACCGCATTGCTGCCGAAAAAGCGCCGTTTGACGTGCCTGTCAAAGCCTCTTTCCGCTTCACCTCTGGCTTTGGTCAGCGTTGGGGCCGCCTGCACGCGGGCACCGATTTTGCTGCCCCTGTCGGCACACCCGTTTATGCCACCGCCGACGGTGTCATCGTATCCGCTGGCTGGTCGTCCGGTTATGGCCGCCTGATCAAGATCCAGCACGAGTTTGGCATCGAAACCCGCTACGCACATTTGAACGCGATGCGCGTGTCGGTCGGCCAAAGGGTCTCGCGCGGGGACCGGATTGGTGATATGGGAAATTCTGGACGCTCGACCGGGCCACACCTTCACTATGAGGTGCGTGTCGGCGGCAACCCCGTAAACCCGATGAATTACATAAGAGCTGGACAAGATGTTTTCTAAATCCAAAATCAACGAACCTGGTCCCAAGGCCACTGAAACGCCTGCTCAGCCTGCCACGTCGCCAATCCCGGCCCCAAGCGGCAGCAGCAGCGATTTCAAAGCGAGCGCGCCCAAGGCCAAGCCGCCTGCGTCGATTCTGTCCGCAGACCTGCTGGTTACTGGTAATATGAAGACGACTGGCGACATCCAGATCGAAGGTCAGGTTGATGGCGACATCCGCGCCCACCTTCTGACCATCGGCGAAGGCGCCACCGTCAAGGGTGAAGTCATGGCCGACGACGTCGTGATCCACGGCCGCATCATCGGCCGCGTGCGCGGTCTGAAGGTACGTCTGACATCCACCGCCCGCGTTGAAGGTGACATCATCCACAAGACGATCGCTATCGAATCGGGTGCCCACTTCGAAGGCTCCGTGCAGCGTCAGGACGATCCGCTGACCACCGGCGGCAAGGCCAAGATGCCCACAGGCAGCAGCGGTGCCAGCGCCGCAGGTGCAGAGCCCACAAAGGGCTAAGCTTGCCCGAACATGATACAGCCCAGCGGGCCACGTCTGAAAAGGCGCGGCCCGTTTTCGTGCCGGACTTTAGCACGGAACACCGCCGCCCGCTGATCCTTGCGGCTGCGGTGCTTGCCTCGTCGATGGGGTTCATTGATGGCACCGTCGTCAGCATTGCGATCCCGGCGATCCGCAGCACGCTGGGGGCGACGCTGGATCAGGCCACGTGGATCAACAACGCTTACATGGTGGCCCTGTCCGCGCTGATCCTGACGGGCGGCGCATTTGGCGACCGCTTTGGTCTGGCGCGGGTGTTCAGCCTTGGCGTGGGGCTGTTCCTGCTGACCTCGCTCGCCTGCGCCCTTGCCCCGACCCCTGACACACTGATCGCCGCGCGGCTGGCGCAGGGGGTGGGCGCATCGCTGATGATTCCGGGTGCGCTGGCCATGATCAGCCGCGCCTATCCGCGCGATGTGCGGGGCCGCGCCATTGGCATGTGGGCCGCGGCATCCGGCTTGACCACCGCCGCCGGGCCACTGATTGGCGGCTTGATCCTCTCCACCTTCGGAGAGGACGCCTGGCGCTATATCTTTGCGATCAACCTGCCGCTGGGCATCATCGCGCTAGTCCTTGTCCGGCGCGGCGTCGTCAAAGATGCCCGCCGCAGCGGAGAGCCGATTGACGCCCTAGGCGCAGCGCTGGCTGTCGCGGGCCTCGGCCTGCTGGCGTGGACGCTGACGCATCTTGAGGCGTCCAATGACATCCGCATCACCATTGTGACCGGCATCGCCGGTGTGATCGCGCTGACGGCCTTTATCCTGCACGAAGGGCGCACGCCGCAGCCGATGATGCCGCTACGCCTGTTTGCCAACCCGGCCTTCAGCGCGGCGAACCTTGCGACATTCCTTTTGTATTTCGGGATGAGCGCGATCCTGTTCTTCCTGCCCATGCTGACCGTCGTTGGCTGGGGCCTGTCAGAGTTCAAGACGATCTTTGCCTTTGGCCCGCTGTCCGGTTTCATCGCCCTGCTATCCACCCGCTTTGGCCGGCTTGCAGACCGGCGCGGGCCGGGTCCGGTGATAGCCGTGGGGGCCTGCGTGGTGGCCATTGGATATGCGGTCTTGGCGCTGGTCGTGGACGGGCGGGATTTCTGGTTCGGCGTCCTGCCCGCCATGGGCATCGTCGGCTTCGGCATGAGCATGGTCGTCGCCCCCCTGTCCACCGCTGTTATGGTGGCGGCAGGTGACGGGCAGTCGGGCATCGCGTCAGGCATCAACAACGCGATCAGCCGCATCGGCGGGCTAACCGCCGTGGCCGCCATGAGCTCTGTCGCGACGATCGCTTATAATCTGTCGGGCGGGCCTGCCAGCTTTGGCGAACGTGCGGCAGGCGATGCGCATACGGCGGCAATGGGCAGCGCCTTTGCCGCCATCGTCTGGGTCGCAGCAGGCTTTGCCGCCATCGCCGCGCTGGCCGCCGCTTACGGCATCAGGCGGCGTTAAGCGCGTGCCAGCCTGTCGCCAGCTGCAATAACCCCAGATCATCCCGCGACCGCCCTATCAGTTGCAGGCCCATGGGCCGCCCTTTTGCCAGTGGCAACGGTACGGCGACGGATGGCAGGCCGATCAGGCTGACGGGCACGACGACCTCCATCCAGCGGTGATAGCTGTCCATCTTTTGCCCTGCGATATCCTGCGGATAAGCCCAGTCAATCGGGAACGGCCAGCATTGCGCCGTGGGCAGCACGAGGGCATCAAAGTCATTGAACAGCTTCGCTGCGGCACGAAACCAGTCGGACCGGATCAGGCTGGCGCGCTGGATCTGGGTGCCGCTTAGCGCCCGGCCCCGCTCGATTTCCCAAATAGCGGTATCCTTCAGCGAGGCGCGCATCGCTGGCTGGTCGTAAAGCGGGCCGAGGGAGGCTGCGACGGCAAAGCTGCGCAGCGTGGTCCAGCTGTCCCAAAGCGCCGCCGCGCTGAAGGGCGGCGCGACGTCCGTGACATGGCACCCCAGATCGGCAAAGCGTGCGACCTGCGCGGCGCAGTGATCCGCGACGCCGTCCTCCACCGCGTAGGCACCGCCCCAATCGCCCAGCCAGCCAATCCTTTTCCCGCGCAAATCCGTGTCGAGCAGCGGGGCCAACGGGGTGTGATCGAGCCCATGCGGCTGGCGCGGATCAGGTCCGGCCATGGTATCCAGCAGCAGCGCCAAATCACGCGGATGGCGCGCCATGGGACCATTGGTCGACAGCGGATGCAGCATCAAATCGCCCAGCGGCTCTGACGGCACCCGGCCCCATGTGGGCCGCATGCCATAAACGCCGTTCCAGCCTGCTGGATTACGCAAGCTGCCCATCATGTCAGACCCATCAGCGATAGCGATCATCCCCGACGCCAGCGCAACCGCCGCCCCGCCAGAGCTGCCGCCCGCGCTGCGCCCCGGCATCAGCGCATTCTGCGTCGCGCCAAAGACGGGGTTAAAGGTATGGCTGCCAAGGCCGAATTCAGGCGTATTCGTCTTGCCGATGACAATAGCCCCGGCGTCCTGCATCCGCTGCACCATGATATCGCTGGTGGCTGCGATCCGGTCCTTCAGCGCAGGCGATCCCATTGTTGTGGGCAAGCCCGCAGCGTTTGACAGATCCTTGACCGCCAGCGGCATCCCGTGCAGCCAGCCCTTGCGCGGGCCCGCGTCTGCGGCTGCGGCATCACGCATCAGCGCATCCGCATCCCGCAGGGACACGATAGCATTTAGGTCCGGATTGCGCGCGGCGATCCGGTCCAGCGTCGCCGCCATCAAGGCGGTCGCCGTCAGATCGCCCTTGTCCAAGGCTGCGGAAATGGCAAAGGCGGGTTGGTCAAGAAAATCATTCATGACTGCATCAGACACTGCCGCCTGCCCGCTGGCAAGCGGGCGTCTTTAGTCCTCGAGGTTCGCCTCTGCCCGGCTTTTGCCGCTGACGTCCATCGCCAGCGTCGCCGCCATCAGCGCATCCAGATCGCCGTCCAGCACGCCAGAGGTGTCAGATGTTTCGTACCGGGTGCGCAGGTCCTTCACCATCTGGTAAGGCTGCAGCACGTAGGACCGGATCTGGTTGCCCCAGCCTGCGTCACCCTTGTTGTCATGCGCCTCGTTGATGGCTGCGTTCCGCTTATCCAGTTCCATCTGATACAGACGCGACTTCAGCGCCTTCATAGCGATATCGCGGTTCTGGTGCTGGGATTTTTCCGACGACGTCACGACGATACCCGTGGGGTGGTGCGTGATCCGCACGGCCGAGTCAGTCGTGTTCACGTGCTGACCGCCCGCGCCGGACGACCGGTAGGTGTCGATGCGGATGTCTTTGTCCTGCACTTCAATCTCGATATTGTCGTCCACCACGGGATAGACCCAGACAGAGCTAAAGGACGTGTGCCGCTTGGCCGCAGAATCGTAAGGCGAAATGCGGACGAGGCGGTGCACGCCGGACTCGGATTTCAGCCAGCCGTAAGCATTGGGGCCGGAAATCTTGTAGGCGGCAGATTTGATGCCGACTTCTTCGCCCGCGCTTTCGGACTGCAGCTCGACCTTATAGCCCTTCTTTTCTGCCCAGCGGACATACATCCGCGCCAGCATATTGGCCCAGTCACAGGACTCGGTGCCGCCAGCGCCGGCGTTGATTTCAAGGAAGGTATCGTTGCCGTCCGCCTCGCCGTTCAGCAGCGCTTCAAGCTCTTTTTCAGCGGCTTTGACTTTCAGCGCGGCAAGGGCGGCTTCGGCCTCTGTCACGATCTCGGCGTCGTCTTCCATTTCGCCCATCTCGATCAGCTCGACGTTGTCGGCCAGTTCCTGACGGATACCTTCATAGCTGCCCATCGAATCGACCAGCATCTGCCGTTCGCGCATCAGCTTTTGCGCGTGTGCGGGATCGTCCCACAGGGTCGGGTCTTCGACGCGGGCGTCAAATTCTTCGAGCCGGTGCGGCGCGGTGTCATAATCCAGCCGCTGCGCCAGCAGGGTCAGCGACTTTTTGATCGCTTCGATGGTGTTCTGAGTTTCGGCGCGCATGGGCTTGATCCTTCGACGGGCAAATTGCATCGCCCAGACACGGGCGGCTGCGGGGCGGGTCTAACCCGCCGCCGCGCTTACGGCAAGGGAATGGCTAGTAAAGCCCGCCCGAGGACAGCGTGCCAAAGGTGGCCTTGGGCCCGACCGTCGCGGTGCCGCCCGTGCTGGTGGTGACCTGACGCGCAGCGCGGGGCACTTCGTCGACCAGCGGCAAATCGGCCGCCATGGCGAAACCACCATCGAAGGTGATGCCAAAGATCGGCTCTTCGCCCGGACGGAAGCATTCAGCGATCACGTTGTCGCCGCTGGCCCCATCACCCAGACGCGCGCCAGAAAAGCGGTCGATGTTGATGAATTGGCAATCGGCCGGCACATGGAACGCGCCGCCGCCGTATTTCTTGATCGCCTTGCCCATGAAAGCGTTGAACACCGGCGCACAAATGCCGCCGCCGGACGCCGATTTACCCATGGGGCGCGGGTTGTCGAAACCGATGTAGCAGCCCGCGACGATGTTGGACGAAAAGCCGACAAACCACGCGTCTTTTTCGTCGTTCGTCGTACCGGTTTTACCCGCGATGGGCACAGGCAGATTGATCGCGTTCTTGGCGGTGCCGCGTTTGACGACGCCTTCCATCATGGACGTCAGCTGATAGGCGGTGATTTCGTTCATCACGCGCTGGCGATTGCTGGTGATGCGCGGGGCTTCACCGCTAGGCAGGCTGGCCAATTGGCAGTCTTCGCAGACGCGCTGGTCGTGACGGTAAACGGTGTTGCCATAGCGGTCCTGCACCCGGTCCACGAGGGTCGGCTCTACCCGCTCGCCGCCATTGGCGAACATGGCGTAGGCGGCGACCATCTTGAACAATGTCGTCTCATCCGAGCCGAGGGACGCGGCCAGCACACGGTTCATGTGATCGTAGACGCCGAATTTCTCGGCGTAGTTGGCGACAGTGTCGATGCCGACCTCTTGCGCCAGACGGACGGTCATCAGGTTGCGCGATTGTTCGATACCTGTCCGCAGCGGGGTCGGACCGTAGAATTTGTTCGAATAGTTCTGCGGGCGCCAGACGCCTTGGGGTGTGTTAATTTCAATCGGGGCGTCGACGACGACCGTTGCGGGGGAATAACCCGAATCTAGCGCGGCGGCGTAAACAAAAGGTTTAAAGCTAGAGCCCGGCTGACGCTTTGCCTGTGTGGCGCGGTTGAAAACCGACGCTTGATACGAAAAGCCACCCTGCATGGCCAAAACGCGGCCCGTGTTCACGTCCATCGCCATGAACGCGCCTTGCACTTGCGGCACTTGGCGCAGCGTCCAGCGGATGAACGCGCCGTCGCTGTCCTGCGTCATGCGGCGGATCAGCACGACATCGCCGGCCGTGAAATTGTCGGCAAAGCTGCCCTTCATCCAGGCGATATCGTCGCGCGGCACGGTAAAGGGTTCGGCTTCGGTTTCCTCTACGCCCTCAATGCCGACGCGCATGCTGGCGTCGCCAACCTCTAGCACAACGGCGGGGAACCATTCGTTTTCCAGCGTGATGTCGCGGGGGACTTCGGTTTCGGCCAAGGCTTTGCGCCAATCGGCTTCGGTGCCAAGCAAGGACGTATCAATCGTCTTGCCCGTACCGCGCCATGTCCCCTGCCCGCGGTCATAGCTTTCCAGCGCGCGTTGCAGCGCATGAGCAGCCTCGACCTGCAGGTCAGCGTCAACCGTCGCGCGGATCGCAAGACCGCCAGAAAAGAATTCATCCTCGCCGAAGTTCTGGCTGAGCTGGCGGCGGATTTCGTCGGTGAAATAGTCGCGCGGCGGCAGTTCGGACCGAAAGCTTTCGTAGTCGCCCGATTGCACGGTGCGCAGCGGCGTAGCTTTTGCGGTCTCGTAGGCCGCGTCCTCGATATAGCCGTTTTCCCACATTTCGCGCAGGACAAAGTCGCGCCGCGCGATGGACCGGTCGTATTGGCGTACCGGGTCGTAGTCGGACGGGGCCTTGGGCAGCACGGCCAGATAAGCGGCCTCTTCCACGGTCAGATCGGACAAGGATTTGTTGAAATAGGTCAGCGACGCAGCAGTGACGCCATAGCTGTTTTTGCCAAGAAAAATCTCGTTCAGGTAAAGCTCTAGGATCTTGTCCTTGGGCATCGCCCCCTCAATCCGGGTGGCGAGGATGATTTCCTTGATCTTGCGCTCGACCGAGCGGGAACCGTCGAGCAGGAAGTTCTTCATCACCTGCTGGGTAATGGTCGACGCGCCGCGCACGTCTTCGCCGCGCGATTTGACCGCTGCGACCAAAGCCGCCGCCATACCGCCGGCGTCATAGCCGCCGTGGGTGTAAAAATTCTTATCCTCGGCGCTGATGAACGCTTGTTTCACCATGTCGGGGATGTCTTCGGCGGGGGTGAACAGGCGGCGTTCGACGGCGAATTCGTCGATGATCTGCCCTTCGCCCGAATAGATCCGGCTGATGGTTTTCGGCGTGTATTGCGCCAGCGTGTCATAGGATGGCAAGTCGCGGCCATACATATAGAAAATGCCGCCAAGACCCAGCGCCGCCATGACAAGCCCAAGGCACAGCATCGAAAAGATGCCGCCGAAAAATGACATGATAAAGCGGAGCATGGCCGAAGACCCTTCTGTCGGATTGGCCCGCTTATAGGGCGGCCCCCGGCTGGCGTCAAAAGCAGAACAGCGCAGTTTGTGTGAATACCTCCCTAAATCGGGGTCACATTAGCGCCAGCCGTCTTAATATTCCGTTATTGCCGCTTGAGCGGTGCGCGGGCGGCCTCGGCCTTGGCCCAGTCTTGCAAGGCGGCGGTGATGCCCGCCACGATAGGCGCGCGGCCCTGCGGCGTGGACAAGGCGGTGCGGTCGGCGGCATTGGACAGAAAACCAGCCTCGAGCAGGACAGACGGAAAGTCGGCGGCGTTCAGCACAGCAAGGCGTCCTTCACGGCGCGGGCGGCTGTTGACGCCAGCGCCAGTGCTGCGCAGACCCGTGATCAGCGCATCCGCCAGACGGCGGGACGCGGGCGTGGTTTCGGCGCGGGCCATGTCCATCAGCACGGTGGCGACGCGGTCATCCTGCCCGGTCAGGTCGAGCCCGGTCAGCAGATCGCCGCGCTCGTGCCGCTCTGCCATGCGCTGCGCGGCGCGGTCCTGCCCTTCGGCGTTGAGGGTATAGGCAGAGGCCCCGCGGGTGACATCATCGTCCAGCGCATCCGCGTGCAGCGACAGCATGACGCCGGCACCAGCAGCGCGAGCGATGGTCATGCGTTCTTCGAGCGGGACAAAGTCGTCGGCGTTGCGGGTCAGCACGGCGCGCAGGGTGCCGCTGCGGTTGATCGCCTCGGCAACCTCGATCCCCAGTTGCAGCATCAAATCCGCCTCGTGGATTTTGCCGCGCGTGGCCCCGGGGTCAACGCCGCCGTGGCCGGGGTCAATGGCGACAACCAGCGGCCCGCTGCGCTGGATGGGCGCGTCTAGGCTGACATCAGGGGTGTCCGGTGCATCCGGCGCGCCCGCGCTGGCGGCAAAGCTGGCCGCATCTGTCGGCATCATACGCAGACTAAGCCGCGCAGCCCCGGTTTGGTCATCCACCGTCAGCCCCGCCTGCGCCACGGCGAGCGGGCTGCCCAAGGTCACGATCAGACGCGACCAGCCGGGGCGCAATGGGCCAAAGCTGACGTCCGTCGCGATCCCGTATTGCCACAAATCTTCAGGGATCAGGCCGCCAAAGTCGATTTCGCGAAAGTCGACGACCACGCGCATCGGATCGGCCAGCGTGAACACGCGGTACGGCACGGTCTGGCTTAGCTGTAGATCGACGCGCAGCCCCTGCCCTTCGTCCGCGATCCGGCTGGTCGCCGGGTCAATACGGGCAAGCGCTGAAAAATCCTGCGCCGCCGCAGGTGCGGCCAGCAACAGGCAAAGCGCCAGTGTGCGGATCATCCGCGTGCAGCCATGTAGCGGCGCAGACGCTCTAGCCCTTCGGCCATGTCGGCGGTGCGTCCGGCATAGGAAAAGCGCAGCCAGCGGTGGCCGTGGATCGGATCGAAATCCAGCCCCGGCGTCACAGCAACGCCTGCCTTGTCCAGAATATCGGCGGCCATGGCCCGGCTGTCATCCGAATGGGCTGAGATATCCGCGTAGATATAGAACGCGCCGTCCGGCGGCGCGATGGTGTCAAAGCCCGCCTGCGCCAGACCGTCCAGCAACAGCGTGCGGTTCGCTTGATAGACGCTCAGGTTCGCGTCAAGCTCGTCCCGGCAATCCATCGCGTGCAACGCAAGCCGCTGGCTGGCGTGGGACGCGCAGATGAACATGTTCTGCGCCAGACGTTCCACCGTGCGAACGTGATCCTGCGGCACGACCATCCAGCCACAGCGCCAGCCGGTCATGCTGAAATACTTGGAAAAGCTGTTGATGACATAGGTGTCCTGCGTGACCTCGAGCGCGGAAACCGCCCGCGTGCCGTAGCCGATGCCGTGATAAATCTCGTCCGAGATCAAGGCCGCATCGCGGGCAGAGCAGGCGTCGGCCAGCGCGGTCAGCTCGCCCTTATTCAGCATAGTGCCCGTGGGGTTCGCGGGGGACGCGACGATCAAACCTGCCAGATCGTGAGCGGCGATGTCTTCGGGCTGCGGCTGATAGCGGCCGCGGGCGCGGGTTTCAATCTCGACCGGCTGCAGGCCCATTGCCTTTAGAATCTGGCGATAGCTGGGATAGCAGGGCAGCCCCAGCCCGACCCGCTCGCAATTGTCGAACAGTGCCGAAAACGCCAGCACAAAGGCGCCAGAGGCCCCGGCCGTGACCACAACCCGGCCCGGATCAAGATCGACGTCATAAATATCGCCGTAATGTTGGGCGATGCGGCGGCGCAGCGCTGGCAGGCCAAGGCCGACGGTATAGCCCAGCGGCGTTTCCAGATCAGCCTTGAGCGCCTCTAGCGCCGCGATGGGCGCGCCAGTGCCGGGCTGGCCGACTTCCATGTGAATGATCGACCGGCCTGCGTCCTCTGCGGCGCGGGCGGATTCCATGACGTCCATCACGATAAAGGGATCAACATTCCCCCGGGTTGAGCTGCGCATCTTATGCCCCTACTGCTTTTGGCAACTTGTGCCCGCCAAGGCGGGGGTGCGTCAACCGCCTGCGCCATGCCGCCTTGGCAGTCCTGCCCCGATCTGCGCATAATCAATGCGAACCGATAGAAAGTGACCCCCATGTTCCGCACGCTGACAACCGCCGCCGCCCTGACCATGTCGCTGTCCCTGCCCGCGCTTGCACAGACGCAGGATGACGCAGCCTTTGGCGAACGGGTCCGCGCCTATCTGATGGCCAATCCAGAGGTGATCATGGAAGCCGTCGGCGTGCTGCAACAGCGCGAAGACGCCGCCGCCGCGCAGGCCGATCAGGATATGCTGGTGTCGCAAACCGACGCCCTGCTGAACGACGGGTTCAGCTGGGTCGGCGGCAACCCCGACGGCGATATCACTGTCGTCGAATTCATGGATTACCGCTGCGGATACTGCAAAAAAGCCTTTCCAGAGGTCGAAAGCCTGCTGTCCGCCGACGGCAACATCCGCTTTATCGTGAAAGAATTCCCGATCCTAGGAGAGCAGTCGGTCCTTGGCTCTCAGTTCGCGATTGCGGCGCATATGATCGGCGGCGATGACGCCTACGAGGCGGTCCACGAGACGCTGATGAACTATAACGGAGAGATCACCGCAGAAAGCCTGAGCCGTCTGGCCGATAGCCTTGATATGGACGGCGAAGCCATCATCGCCAAGATGAGCGACCCAGAGGTTGCGCGCCGGATCACAGCGAACCGGGCGCTTGGCCAGGCGCTTGATATCTCTGGCACACCGACCTTTGTCATTCAGGACCAGATGGTGCGCGGTTATGTGCCGGTCGATCAGATGCAGCAACTTGTGGATCAATTGCGCGGCTAACGCCGATTTGACTGGTCGGCATGCGGACTTGTCCTAGGTTAGCGACAACGCCAACCAACGGGAGAGTCCCATGACCACCACACGCCGCCACTTCCTTGCGACCTCTGCTGCCGCAGCGGGCGCTGTCACGCTGCTGCCTTATGCCGCAATGGCTGCTGCCCATGCCGGTGACGTCTATGCCACCAACGCTGGCGACGTCACCGTCTATCCGATCGACCATGCGTCCATCGTCATGACAACGCCCGTTGGCACCTTGTTTGTTGACCCGATTGGCGATGCGTCCTTGTATGCCGATCACGGCACGCCTGATCTGATTTTGGTCACGCACGAGCATGGCGATCACTACAACGCCGAAACACTAGCGGCGATCGTGGGTGAGAACACACAGATCATCACCAACCCCGCTGTCTTTGCGATGCTGCCCGACGATCTAAAGGCCAAAGCGACCGAGATGGCCAACGGCGTCAGCGGCGAATACAACGGCATGGCGATCGATGCGATCCCCGCCTACAACATCACCGAAGACCGGATGAAGTATCACCCGCAGGGCCGCGACAACGGCTATGTCCTGAGCTTTGACGGCCTGCGCGTCTATGTCTCTGGCGATACCGAAGACACGCCAGAAATGCGCGCGCTGGAAAACATCGACGTGGCGTTCATCAGCATGAACCTGCCCTTCACGATGGACAAAGACTCCGCCGCATCCGCCGTGGCTGAATTTATGCCAACATACGTCTACCCCTACCACTACCGTGGCCAAGATGGCGGCACGCAGAACCCAGAAGAGTTCGCGGCACTGGTTGGCGACACAGCGACTGTGGTCATCGCACCGTGGTATGCAGGCGACGTAATGCCGGGCTAAGTCGCATCAGACTTAGAACGACAAAGGGGGCGCTGATGAAAACCAGCGCCCCCTTTTTAATTGCTACACTGGCAGGGATTAGGCGGTTTCAGCCTTAACCTTAGATGCTTCCAGCTCTGCCGCTTTCTTTTCAACCTGTTCGACGATGTGTTCGATCATCGCGTCATTGCCCAGCTTGTGGCTTTGCTTGCCCGCCAGATAGACCATGCCGGACCCGTTGCCGCCGCCGGTAAAGCCCACGTCGGTCATCAGCGCCTCGCCGGGGCCGTTCACAACGCAGCCGATGATACTCAGGCTCATTGGCGTCTTGATATGCTCTAGCCGCAGCTCTAGCGCCTCTACCGTTTTGATCACGTCAAAGCCTTGGCGGGCGCAGGACGGGCAAGAGATGATGTTCACGCCCCGGTGGCGCAGGCCAAGGGATTTGAGGATCTCGAACCCCATCTTGACCTCTTGCACGGGGTCGGCGGACAGGGACACGCGGATCGTGTCACCGATGCCAGCCCACAGCAGGTTGCCCATGCCGATGGCGGATTTGACTGTGCCGGAAATCAGACCGCCTGCTTCGGTGATACCCAGATGGATTGGTGCGTCCGTCAGATCGGCCAGCTGCTGATAGGCGGCGGCAGCCATGAAAACATCCGACGCTTTGCAGCTGATCTTAAACTCGTGGAAATCATTGTCTTGCAGGATCTTGATATGATCCATGCCGCTTTCAACCATCGCATCGGGCGTCGGCTCGCCGTATTTGTCCAGCAGGTGCCGTTCCAGCGATCCGGCGTTCACGCCAATGCGGATGCTGCAGTTGTGATCGCGCGCGGCCCTGATGACCTCTTTCACGCGCTTTTCGTCGCCGATGTTGCCGGGGTTGATCCGCAGACAGGCCGCGCCCGCCTCTGCCGCCTCGATCCCGCGTTTGTAGTGGAAATGGATGTCCGCGACGATTGGCACGCTGACCTCTGGCACGATCAGCTTCAGCGCCTTGGCCGAGGCTTCGTCCGGGACCGACACGCGGACAATATCGCAGCCCGCATCCACCGCGGCCTGAATTTGCGCGATGGTGCCTTTGACGTCGGTGGTCAGGGTGTTGGTCATCGTCTGCACCGTAATCGGCGCGCCGCCCCCAACAGGGACGTTGCCCACCATGATCTGGCGGCTTTTGCGGCGTTCGATATGGCGCCAAGGGCGAATGGAATGCAGGTCCGACATGACGGTCTTTCGAAAAGGGACTTTGCCCTTAACTAGGTCCTTGCCCGCCTGCCAGCAACCGCCTTGCGGCGGTTATTCGGTGACGACGGCTTCTGCGACGTTCACAATGGCGCGCAGGTCGCCGTCGCTGTTCAGATCAGCCACCGCAAATTTCTGCGTCAAGTTGTCAACGGACAGCGCAAGGTTCGACGTCACAGTGCCGTTCGGACCAGCGGGGCCGTAGTGCTGGCCGTTGACCGCGAAATAAACCGCGCCGCTTTCGCCAACGCGCAGGGTCGCGGGCTCTTCTGTCGCGGGCAGCGCAAAGGTGTCGCCGGCGTTCATGATGCCTTCGAAGATAATTGAATTGTCAGCCGTGCGTACGCGCACCCAGGCAGGGCGGACAGCGACAAGCTGGACCTCTGGCACCGGGCCTTCGCTGACTTGGATGGCAGGCTGCGCAGCAGCGTCACCCGGCAGCGGCGGCGCAGCGGTCGTATCGGCCAGCGCCTGACGCAGGCTGCGATCCACGGCCAGCGTGCCCAGCGTACTGGATGTGCCCGGCAGCAATGTGGAAATCGGCGCATCGCGCGCGACCAGCACCGGGACGTCCAACGCCTGCGGGCGATACAAACGGTCCAGCGCCTCTGGCGTGGGGGCGGCGAAATCAGGAGAGTCTGTGCCAGCGTCTGCAATCTGCGATGCACCCGCCAAAGGGTCGAGGTCAGACAGCACAACGGGGGTCTGATCCACGGGGGCTAGACGCACCTTTTGCACCTCTTGCAGGACGGAATAGCCGCCGTAGCCAAGACCGCCAATCAGGGCAACCAGCACCAGCAACGATCCGACAGCGCCCGGTTCGATGCCAGAAAACATGCGGTCCCCATGGGGGATAAAGGGCGTGGCCGAGGCGGAAAAGATATCCTTGCCCATCGGGGTGCGCTGCGCCTGAAATCTGGCAGGTTTGGCCGACGACGCCGCCGCGGACATGCCGTGCGCCGTGCTGAACCCGCTTTCGCGGCAAAATGTTTCAAACGCAGAATCGGGGTCCATTTTCAGATAGCGCGCATAGGACCGCACATATCCGGCAATGAATCCGGGTGTATCAAAGGCCGAGGGGTCAGCATTTTCGATCGCGGAAATATAGGCAGCCTTGATCTTCAGCTCGCGCTGCACATCAAGCAGGCTTTTGCCCATCGTCGCACGTTCGCCGCGCATCATATCACCAAGACGCATGTCGAAAGCGTCGAAACCTTTAGTTTCAACGTCCGCGACCGCCTTTGCGCGCCGAAAGCTTTTTACGATCATTATCGTTCCGCCGTGTGCCTGCCCCGAGTTCAACCGTAGATTACGATCCCACCTTAGTCGAATCATCTCTTAAAGATTGATTAATCACCATGTATCACACGGTTCTGTGTTGTGCACTTGCAGAAAAGTTAGCCCGCCATATCGGCGCGATTCAGCGCACAGTGCGACCAAAGGTTATCCAACGCGGTCACAAGGGCGTCCATTTCCTTGGGCCCATGCACGGGAGAGGGCGTAAAGCGCAGCCGCTCTGTGCCGCGCGGGACGGTCGGGAAATTGATCGGCTGCACGTAGATCCCGAACCGGTCCAGCAACATATCGGACATCAGCTTGGTGTGCTTGGGATCGCCCACCATCAGCGGCACGATATGGCTGCCGTGATCAATGATCGGCAAGCCAAGCCCCTTAAGGCGCAATTTCAAGATCTTAGCCTGCGTTTGCTGCGCATCACGCAGGCCCTGATCGGTTTTCAGATGCTTGACGCTGGCCGCCGCACCCGCTGCCACAGCAGGCGGTAGGGACGTGGTAAAGATAAAGCCGGGCGCATAGGATCGCACCGCGTCACACATCTTGGCCGATGCCGCGATATAGCCGCCCATGACGCCGTAAGCCTTGGCCAGCGTGCCGTTGATGATGTCGATCCGGTCCATCAGGCCGTCACGCTCTGCCACCCCTGCCCCGCGCGGGCCGTACATGCCGACGGCATGGACTTCGTCGATATAGGTCAGGGCACCGAATTCTTCGGCCAGATCGCAGATTTCACCGATGGGGCCAAAGTCGCCATCCATCGAATAGATTGATTCGAAGGCAATCAACTTAGGCGTCTCGGGATCATCGGCGGCCAAAAGCTCGCGCAGATGCGCCAGATCGTTGTGGCGGAAAATCCGCTTGGCCCCGCCATTGCGGCGCACGCCTTCGATCATGGACGCGTGGTTCAGCGCGTCGGAATAGATGATCAGACCGGGGAACAGCTTTGGCAGCGTGCTCAGCGTTGCGTCATTGGCGATATAGGCGCTGGTGAACAGCAGCGCCGCCTCTTTGCCATGCAGATCGGCCAGTTCGGCCTCTAGCTGCTTGTGATAAACCGTGGTGCCCGAAATGTTGCGTGTCCCGCCAGAGCCTGCACCGGTGGCGTCCAACGCCTCGTGCATGGCCGTCAGCACAACCGGGTGCTGGCCCATGCCCAGATAATCGTTGCCGCACCACACCGTGACCGGTGCCTTGCTGCCGTCAGGCTTGTTCCAGACCGCATGGGGGAACTGGCCCCGCGTGCGCTCGATGTCGATGAAGGTACGGTAACGCCCCTCGTCATGAAGCCGATTGATCGCGGTCGAGAGGGCTGCGTCGTAGTTCACCGGTTATCCTTTCGAAAGTGCGATACCTCCGGCAACCAGCAGCGGGACGTATCTTGATTTCCGCATGCATATAGGCCCAATGCCCGGCGATCAACACGCGACCTGTTGTCACCGTACCTTAAAGCCTTAAAAAGTCGCCGCTTTGATCTAGCGCAAATAGGTGCCCCGCCGCGCCCGCAAAGCGCTGCGCAAGGGGATGTCACCTGCTTGACCTTACCGGGAAAGGGGCAGAACCTTGGCACAAATTTGTCTAAATTAAGGCCCTGCCCCCATGACCGACGCGACCCTCGCCCCTGTTTTGCAAAAGATCGACGATGATCTGGATGCCGCAACCGCCCGCCTGCTGGACCTGCTGCGCATCCCGTCCATCTCGACCGACCCTGCGTTTAAATCCGATTGCGACCGCGCCGCCGACTGGCTGGTAGACGATCTGCAATCCATCGGCTTTGAAGCCCGCAAATACCCCACGGACGGGCACCCGATGGTCGTCGCCCATTCCGGCGGGACAGGTCCGAACGTGCTGTTCTACGGCCACTACGATGTGCAGCCCGTCGATCCGCTGAACCTGTGGGACCGCGACCCGTTCGATCCCGCGATCGAACAAACCGCAAAAGGCCCGGTCATTCGCGGCCGCGGATCGTCCGATGACAAAGGCCAGCTGATGACCTTCGTCGAGGCCTGCCGCGCTTGGAAAGCCGTCCACGGCACCCTGCCCGCCAACATCACGCTGTTCTTTGAAGGCGAAGAGGAATCCGGCTCTCCATCGCTGATCCCTTTCCTGAAATCCCACGCCGACATCCTGAAATCCGACATCGCGTTGATCTGTGATACCGGCATGTATGGCGAGGAAACCCCCGCCATCATCACCCAGTTGCGCGGCCTTTTGGGCGAAGAGGTGACGATCCACGGCCCCTCTAAGGACCTGCATTCGGGCATGTACGGCGGCATCGCCATGAACCCTGCCCGCGTGCTGGCCAAGGTGATCGCGTCCTTGCATGACGACACAGGCCGCATCACGGTGCCGAGCTTTTATGACGGCGTGCCGGAACTGTCGAACGCGCTGGCGGCCAGCTGGGATGATCTGAACTTCGACGCCGAAGCGTTCTTGGGCGAAGTCGGCCTCAAGATCCCCGCAGGCGAGCAGGGACGCCGTCCGCTGGAAATGATCTGGTCTCGCCCCACCTGCGAAGTGAACGGCATGACCGCAGGCTACACGGGCGACGGCTTTAAAACCGTGCTGCCGGCGCAGGCCAGCGCCAAGATCAGCTTTCGCCTTGTCGGCACCCAAGACCCCCACGCGATCCGCGAAAGCTTTCGCAAGATGGTGCAAGATATGATTCCCGCCGACTGCCGCGTGGAATTCCACAGCCACGGTGCCTCAGCTGCTGGACAGATGAGCACGGATCACCCCGCGTTCACCCAAGCGCGCAGCGCGCTGTCGGACGAATGGCCGCAAGCGGCGGCCTATGTCGGGTGTGGCGGCTCGATCCCGATTGCGGCCTACTTCAAGCAATATCTGGATATGGACGCGATGCTGATCGGCTTTGGCAAGGATGATGACCAGATCCATTCGCCAAATGAAAAATACGACCTGTCGTCGTTCCACAAAGGCACACGCAGCTGGGCGCGAATCCTGCGCGCCATGACAGCCTGATCCAAACGCACGGCGCATCACCCTGCGCCGTGCCCTTCTTCTGGTCGGAAATACCTCGGGGGAGTCCGCAGCGCGGACGGGGGCTGGCCCCCTGATTTTTCGCAGAAAAATATGTATCGCCGCAGCGCGCCCGGACGGCATATGGCGAAGGCTGACTTCTCGCTGGAAAAATCAGATACCGTATCAAACTGTTACGAAAGGGTGAAATGGCGCGGTTGACGGGGCTCGAACCCGCGACCCCCGGCGTGACAGGCCGGTACTCTAACCAACTGAGCTACAACCGCGCATTTCAACGACATAGCAGACAAATCAGGGTCAATGGCGCGGTTGACGGGGCTCGAACCCGCGACCCCCGGCGTGACAGGCCGGTACTCTAACCAACTGAGCTACAACCGCCTTTGACCCGTTCAGCGTCTGCACTGAACGTGTCGCGCTTCTATGCAAGCCCCCCGACCCCGTCAAGCGCTGGAAGGACAAAAATTGCGATGCGGCGCGATTAAATTTTGCGGCAGGTATTGTGTGGCTGGCGTCAGTGGGGGCGCTGCCCCCGGCTGCGCCTCCCCCGAGGTATTTAGGACCAGAAGAAATTAGGACCCCGCACACCTGCGCCGCAGGTCGGCCCGGATCAGTTTACCTGTCGTGGTCATCGGCAGGCTGCCTATAAAACGGATATGGCGCGGGGTGTCGTGGGCAGCCAGATTGGTGCGGACGTGATGGCGCAAGGCTTCTGACAGATCATCGGTCGCGGCGTGCCCCGCCGCCAGCTGCACGAAAGCGACGATGATCTGCCCGCGCAGATCGTCGGGTTGGCCAACGACGCCGGCCATTTGCACGGCCGGATGGGACAGAAGGCAGTCTTCAATCTCGGCCGGGCCAATCCGGTAGCCGGCGCTGCTGATGACGTCATCGTCCCGGCCCACAAATTTGATCCGGCCAGAAGGCGTTACGACGCCGCGGTCGCCGGTTAGCAGCCAGCCTGCGCGAAACTTGGCCGCCGTGGCCACCGGATCGTTCCAATAGCGCAGAAACATCACTGGATCGGGCTGGCGCACGGCAATATCGCCCTCTTGCCCCGCTGCGCAGGGCGCACCTGCGGCGTCGATGATCTGCACGTCATGCCCGGGGACAGCAAAGCCCATCACCCCCGGCTCTGCCGGCGCTATGGCGGCGCAAGAGCTGACGATCATGTTGCACTCTGTCTGGCCGTAGAATTCGTTGATCGTACAGCCCAGCACGCGCTGGCCCCATGCAATCAGCTCTGCGCCAAGGGTTTCGCCGCCGCTTGCAACAGAACGGAGTGCGATACCCTCGGGCGGGTCTGACTGGCGCATGATCTTAAGCGCGGTCGGCGGCAGGAACGTATTGCGCACACGGTACGTGCGGATCACGTCATAGGCCGCATCTGCGCTGAACCGATCAAACCGGCTCGCCACCACAGGGACACCGTGATGCAGCGCTGGCAGCAGCACATCCAGCAAGCCGCCGATCCAGGCCCAGTCCGCAGGCGTCCAGATCACGTCACCGGGCTGCGGAAAGCCATTGTGGCTCATCTCGACGCCCGGCAGATGGCCGAGCAGCACGCGGTGGCCCAGCAAGGCACCCTTGGGCGGGCCCGTCGTGCCCGAAGTAAAGATCAGGATCGCCGGATCATCGGGGCTGGTATCACAGGGCGTAAACACCTGCGGCTCGCCTGCGATGAAATCTGCAAAGTCGTCGTCAACCGACACCACCCGTACAAGATCAGGCAGATCGCCACGCAGCTGTTCAAGCAGCGCCGCGCCCTGCGCGTCGGTAATCACAACCTTCGCCCCAGCCGCCCCAAGCCGGTGGCGCAGCGCATCCGGCCCGAACAGTTTGAACAGAGGAATACTGATCGCGCCCATCTTAAGGATCGCGATATGGGCCGCGGCCGTCTCTACCCTTTGCGGCAGCAACACCCCGATCCGGTCGCCCTGCCCCGCCAGCCCCGAGAGCGCGTGGGCCAGCTGGTTCGACAGACCGCGCAGCTGGGCAAAGCTTGTCACGTTGCCAGTTTGCGCGTCGATAATCGCGGGGGATTCGGGCACCTGCGCCGCCACCCTATCGCAGCAGTCCATGCCGATATTAAAGCGCGCGGGGATGTCCCACGCAAAGGCAGCGCGGGTTTGAGTGATGGTGGGATAAAGTGTCAACATCCCCGATCATCACGCGGCGCGCGCAGTCTGGTCAAGCGCTATTGCCCGCGGGGGGATATGGTGGATGGTGAGGGGCGCGAAGCCCCACCATTTGGAGGGCGAACGAAATCCAGCCGAGCTGAAACTGCTGCTTCCGCACGCATTTTTACTCCCACCAGTCACCGGCCTTTTCAGCGGCACCACGGACGACGGTGATCTTTGAAAACAACTCTTGCCTAAGCGGCGTCGCAATCCGCCCCAGCCGTCGAGAGCGGCAAGGAAACCAATATCTTTGTCCCGACCCCGCGCGCACTATCGATCGTGATTGTGCCATTTAATCGATCAACCGTTCGTTTCACGATCGCCATTCCGAGACCCGTGCCACCGTACCTACGCGCTGCCGCTTCGTCCGCCTGCTCGAACTCCTCAAAGATTTTGCTGTGGTATTCAGGGGCAATCCCAATTCCTGTATCGGACACGTCAATCACGACTTGCCCGTAAGAATCCTGATCTAAGGTCACATCGATAGACCCGACGTTCGTAAACTTTACCGCGTTCGACACGATGTTCTGAACGATGCGCGCAAGCGCGGTCGCATCAAACCGATAGCAGGCATTCTGAAGACGATCTTCTAAACGAAGTGTCAGTCCTTTTTCCCCCGCCTGAATTGAAAATTCTTTAAGTTGATCTTTCATGAAATCACCGATGCGGGCCACTTCCTCGGCTACATCTGACGGCCCCGCATCCAGCCTGGCCAGATCAAGCACATCATTTACAAATTCAAGAAGCTTGTTGGCCGATTTATCTAGGATCTTTACAAGGCGCGCCGGTTTTTCGTCGAGCGGTACACCTTTCAGGATCCCGATAGATCCCAGAATTCCAGTTAAAGGCGTGCGTATTTCGTGTCCGACATGGGCAATATATGCCCCGCGCGCGGCGGCAATATCCTTCAACTGCTTGCGCGCGGCTTGGTCTTCCAAGGCGAGCGTCCGCGCGATGACGATATCATCAACACACTTTGATAGGCTTTCAAGCATTTGGACGTCCTTATCGGACCAGTCCCGCGGCGTTTTCGCCATACAGCAAAGTGAGCCGATCACCTTGCCGGTCATCGTATGGATTGGGCTGCCAATATAAGACCGCAAGCCATTTTGCTGAATCAACTCGCTGTCGCGCGTTCGCGGATCGGCCAGTAAATCAGGGATGACCACCGTATCGCAGGTCTCTTGGACGTACTGACAAATCGTATCCTCTATCGCTATTTCGCATCTTTCATTTGGCGCGAACAAAGAGCCGATAGACGCAGAAATAAACTGAAGGCCCGCTTGTTTTTCAAGCACAGCGATATGCGCCAAGGGCGCGTCCAACGCGCAGGACGCGAGATTTAAAATATTAACAAAGCTTTCGTCCATGTCGCAATGCAACAGTCCAAGCGCTTCGAAGGAGTATGTTTTAGCCAAGGTGCCAACGCCCTCCGACTCACCCCAGCGGGGCGAGAAAATTACCGCAACACCACCTCAAGTTGAAAGTGTGGCAGAAATAGGGCAGAGCTTACCCGACTGGACAATACCTTTTGCTAACGCGCGCGAAGATGCGGCAGAGCAGGTTTTTAGGGTCTAATCGCGCAAGACGGATGTGCCTGAGGCTGGACAGATTGTTGATTCTGCGTTCGCGGACGCGGACGCAAACACAGTCACAGACCGACTTAGCCTACTGAGGGTATCTAAAAGCTAGACCTATCAGCACGCGGAAAGGCGCATCTAAGCCAGTATTGAAACGCAGACCAAACACCGAACGTTTAGAGGCAGCATCCTGCATAAACGTCACGCAGTATGGCGATCCGGTATTCAGTAGCGATTTCAGAAGGAAAAACCACAAAACCCGGCCAAAGCCTTTGGTTTTATGGTGGGTGGTGAGGGGCTCGAACCCCCGACATTTTCGGTGTAAACGAAACGCTCTACCAACTGAGCTAACCACCCGCAGCGCCCATGTAAGGCGGTTTTTGCGCTAGTGCAACTCCTCTGCGCGGCCTTTGTGCAAGTAAAATACATTCCCCTGCCCGCCCGGCAATGTATCCCAGGCCGCATCGTCCAATCCAAGCGCGGCGCAGCGCAAAAATCGACTGATGATTCCATGGCAAACGATCACAGCTGGCCCGTCCAGATCGGCCAAAAACGCCCGCGCCCGCGCTGCGACGCCGGCCAAGCCTTCGCCCGGTGCGCTGGCATAGACCGACAAATCGCCATCCGGCCCCTCGACCGCGTTTGGTGCGGCAAAACTGTGGCGCAGCTGGCCCTGCCATGCGCCAACATCAATTTCACGCAGGCGGGCGTCGGTGTGGATTTCTGTCGCCACGCCCCCCAACGCCAACCCGGCGGTCTGCACCGCACGCGCCAGCGGCGACGAATAGAAGGCAAAGCCGCGCAAATCGCGCTGCGCCAGCACGGCGCCCTGCGCTGCTGCCTGCGCCTGCCCCAGATCGGTCAGCGGGGCGTTCAGGTGCCCCTGCATCCGGCCCTCTCGGTTCCACGTCGTCTCGCCGTGGCGCAGAATATATAGGTCATGCATGGACGTATTCCCCCAAAGAAAAAGGGTGCCACCCTGCGGTGACACCCCGAAATTCTGGTGGGTGATAAGAGATTTGAAGATTTTGGCAGCACATACTAACCTCTTACCACTTATAAACATTGTGTTTTTTAGCCTGCATGGCTACACAGAAAGGCGAATTTAACGCTCACAACGGAGCCACATCGTGCCTCGCGCGAACCATATCAGCCGCCGCCGGAACAGCAACATTTATCAGGTCCGGCTGCGCGTGCCTCTAGACCTTGTCGAGAGCATCGGGCGTAAAGAACTCACCAGGTCACTAGGCACCCCCGACTATGCAGAAGCTAAAAAGCTGAGTCGGATTGTGCTCGCAGGATGGGCGCAAGACTTCGACGACGTCCGCAACCGACGAGATTTGACCGAAGACGATCTGCAACATGCAATGACCGATCACTATCGATCGCAGCTCAACCGTGATGATCAGTTCCGCCAAAGCCTCCCAACCGGAAACGAGATCGACGCTGAGCGGCAACAAGTGGTGCAGCGTGTGATGGCTGGTGAATTTGACGTCGAAGAGCCTCTGGCAATGCTCGACGCATCGATCGATTTTCTGACATTAGAAAAGCGTCTCAAGCTCGATCAAAAACATCGAGCGTGTCAGCACGATGAAATGAAGCGCCAGGTCGCTGAGGGTCAGACCGATTTGATGAGATATGCAGCCGACGAATTCATTGTCCGTCACCGGCTGAGTATTGATGCAGACAGCCCCGCTTATCGCCAGCTATGCCATCGTCTAGCGCGTGGCGAGATTGAGTTCCTTAAACGCACCTTTGAGCGCGACACAGGCAACTTCGGCGGCCAACCCAGCGACCCCCTATTGCATAGCGCGAGCAACGGCCCGACGATCCGCACGACTTTTGACGACATCATCACAGAGCAAGAGAAACAGTCCGCCCAGGGCATCGGGCGCAATGTGGCCGCCAGCACGATCTATAAATACCGCGGCCAGATGAAGGGCTTCACCGACTGGCGACGCAGCACACAAGCCGCGACCGTGACCAAGGCCGAAGTAGAGCGATGGCGCGATACACTTCTAGTGGACGGCAAGAACCGCAAGACGGCCCGCGACAAGGTGGGCAGCCTGCGATCGGTGTTGATGTGGGGGCAGAAACAGTCAGACGGCAAACTGTTCCCCAACGGGTTCATCATGGAGCACGTGCTGATGCCGACCGCCGTAGTGTCTGACAGCGCGGTGAAGACCTACACCTTGGCTGACGCCCGCAAGCTGTTGAAGGCCGCGAGTGAACGCCCTGAGCCGCACTTTCGCTGGCTGCCATGGATGGCCGCATACTCAGGGGCGCGCATCGGCGAACTGCTACAGCTGACAAAGGCGGACATCATCGAGATCAGCGGCTATCACTTCTATCACATTCAGCACGACCCCGAGAACGGCAGAACCACTAAAACCAAAAAGAGCCGCAAGGTGCCAATCCATCCCGCGATGATCACGGAGGGCTTTCTGACGTTCGTGTCAGAGGCCGCAGACGGCCCCCTGTTTACGGCGTCACGTGCTTACCAGAACATGACTGACTGGATCAGGACGGAAGTGTTCAAGGGGCGCACAGGGCCACGCCCAGCGCCCAGCCACGGCTTCAGGCACTTGTTCCAAGATTTGCGGTTCGGCAAGATATCCCAGGAAGGCTCCGACTACATCACGGGTAGGGCGTCAACTGGATCAGCTGCGCTCTACGGTAAGTCTGATGCGATGTTGCCGGAGCTGGCAAAAGAAATGGCCAAACTTCCGATCATATAAATAGCATTGATTTATAAAGTGGAATCCTCACCATCAAATTCGGCCAGTAGCGTCGGCTTAAAATCACTCTTTCCTTTAGCGTATAACTCCCAGTGACTGTAGGCATGACCTTCGCTAGCTTCTCGGCCAGCATAGAGTAGATTCGGAATCTCTATACAAAATACCATATCATCATCGTCGTGTTCATTTGCGCCCGATACGCTTAAATATGAGCCAGACGAGCTAACAATAAACGAACCCTTGCGATCATATGCATCAATTTTGCTAATCCGATCGCCTGTAGGGCAAATAATTAAGTCGCTGCCAAAATCCTCAACGATCGAATTATGACTTAACTTTATTACCTTAAATCTGTAATCTGCCACATCAGAATTTAACGTTACAACGTAGTTTCTTCCGCCGGGAGACTCGTCTTTGTAGGCAAAACCTTCCACGAAGCTATCGCCCGATCTAAAATGAACAAAATTTCCATTCTCAACACTAGACAATGCAACAATTTGCCGTTCCGGAAATACAATCATTTGACCCTCTCTAGGTGCTTAGTGCCTAGTAGAATGTCTCAGTTGATGTGGGACGTAAACTTAAAAATATCTCGACAACGCGCAAAAGAAAAGTGTTATATTATAACATTTAGAGGATTCTCAGACCTGGCGAAGTGTGGTATGAAAACACCACACCGCGTTAATAAGGTCACACATGAGCTTCCTCGATCGCCTGTTCGGCACAACCGAAACCAAAGCACTCAGTCTCACTGATCCCGCGACCTTTGAGATCATGGGCGGCATCGTCACAAGTTCTGGTCTGGCTATCAGTGCTCAGTCTGCAATGCGCGTTCCCGCTGTTGCCTGCGCCGTCGCCCTAATCAGCGAGACCGTTGGCACCCTGCCCGTCAAGCTGCACGACCGCGACACCAAGGCCGCCGCCAAAGATCATCCGGCCTATCGCCTTGTGCATGACGAAGCGAACCCCTGGACATCGGCAGAGGCACTGCGCACGCAGCTGACCCTCGACGCGCTGTTGTCCGATCATGGCTATGCCCAGGTCACACGGCTGGCAGACGGCACCCCCGCAGAATTTCACCGCATCGACCCCGCAAGCGTAAAGCAAGAGCGCAACGCAGACGGCGAGCCGGTTTACATCGTCAGCACCGTGAACGGGCCTGTTCCCCTCGCCTACACCGACGTTCTGCACGTTCAGCCGTTCGCTGGCGTGTCGCCCATCAAGCTGGCGCGTGAAGCGATCGCCCTGGCTATCGCCTACGAGGCGCACGTCGCGGCCTTGTTCGCCAATGGGGCTCGCCCTTCCGGCATCATCAAGAGCGACAAAATTCTCGACGTTGAGGCCAAGAAAAAGATCGCCTTGAGCTGGTTCAGCACCCACGGCGGACGCTCTACCGGCGGCACCGCAATTCTGGACGAAGGCATGACCTATGATCAGCTAAGCATGACGCTGGCTGACGCACAGTTCCAAGAGGGCCGCATCGAGCAAATCCGCGAGATCGCCCGCGCCTTTCGCACGCCGCCTACAATGCTTTTTGAGCTGAGCCGTGGCACTTGGTCGAACACCGAAGAAATGGCGCGTCAATTCCTGACCGTGACCCTCCGGCCCTGGCTGAACCAATGGCAGGCCGCCTATGCGCGGTGCCTGCTGACCGCAGAGGAACGCAAAGCCTTCTACATCGAGTTCAACGTCGAAGACCTGCTGTCTACCTCGCACGCTGCCCGCGCCACCGCTTACGGTCAATATCGCTCGATGGGCGTGATGACCGCAAACGAGGTGCGCGGCGGCCTCAATCTGCCGAAGCACGCAGACGGCGAGACCCTGGATAACCCGCACATCACGACGCCTGACAACACGTCGAGCGCCAACGTGTCCGACTTGTCCGACAAATCGGACAACGCAGCATGATCACGCACAGCGCATTCTTTGGCGACGCAGATCACGCCTTTGCCCTCACTGACCCGATGCTGATCGAAATCGAGCGCATCACAGGCCAGGGCATCGGCACGATCTATCAGCGTGCTGTCGCGATGCAGTTCAGCGCATCCGACCTGGTCGAGATCATCCGGCTGGGCCTGATCGGCGGCGGTATGGCACCGCAGCAAGCCATGCAGCTGACTGACACCTACGCCCGCAACCGCCCATTAGCCGAGAGCTTCCCGCTCGCCCTAGACATCCTAGACGCCCGCTGGAACGGCACGACCGCGCCGGCCACCGGAGACACCACAGAATGAACACCCTCGACGTGAAGGCCGGCAGCACCGGCGACACCCTCGAAATCAAAGCGCAGCTGAGTGTCAGTGACACCGGCGAGATCACTGGCCTCGCTTGGCCGTTCGCCACGCCTGACCGCGTTGGCGACGTGATCGTCAAAGGCGCAATCTCTAGCCTCACCGCCACGTTGCCGATGCTCTGGTCGCATGATCAGGCTTCCGTAATCGGCGTGTGGGAGAGCATCACCGAAACAGACGAAGGGCTGACCGTAAAAGGCCGCCTACTGGTCGATGATGTCGAAAAAGCCCGTGAAGTTCACGCGCTTATCAAAGCCAAGGCCGTCAGCGGTCTATCGATTGGCTTCACTACGACCAAATCCACCCGCACCCCCAAAGGCCGCAACATCACCGGCCTGAACCTGCACGAAATCTCTGTCGTCGCGGTGCCATGTCACCCCGGCGCACTGATCGCCACCATCAAATCCTCAATTCCACATAAGGAAACCACAGACGTGACCCCCGAAGAAATCCAAGCGATGATCGCATCCGCAATCAGCGCAGCCACACCGGCAAACACCCCCGAGGTCGACACCAAAGCCTTTGACGCTGTCAAAGCTCGCCTCGACCAGATCGAAGCCAAAGCCGCACGCCCTGGCGCACCTGTCATCATCGCTGAGAATGGCGAAAAGAAAGCATTTGTCAGCTTCCTGCAAACTGGTCAGATCGACCAGAAAGCACTGACCGTTGCCAATGACGCCCCGGCCTATGTGCTGGCACCCGAAGACGTAAGCGGCCAGTTTATCCGCAACCTGGTCGAATTTTCGCCTATCCGGTCCATTGCCGATGTGCGGACAACTGCCAGCCATACTGTCATCATGCCAAAGCGCACCGGCATTACCAACGCCGTTTGGGTAGGCGAATCCACGCAGCGCACCGCGTCCGAGCCTACATTTGATCAGTCTGAGATCGCTGTCAAAGAGCTGGCAACCTTTGTCGACCTGTCCCTGCGTATGCTCGAAGACTCTGGCAATGTTGACTCTGAGGTCCGGCTTGCTCTGGCCGAAGACTTCGGTTCGAAAGAAGCCCTTTCCTTTGTGAACGGTGCAACAGCTGTCGAGCCTCAAGGCTTCATGGTCGCGTCTGGTATCGCTGAAACGAACAACGGTCATGCGACCATCTTGTCCGGCGATGCACTTATCCGGCTGATGTATGCCCTGCCCGCGACTTATCGCAATTCGGGCTCTTGGGTTATGAACGGCACAACGCTGGCCGCTATCCGCCTGCTGAAAGACGCACAAGGCAACTACATCTGGCAGCCGTCCTACCAAGCTGGTCAGCCTGAAACCATCTTAGGCCGTCCGGTTGTCGAAGCGATCGACATGCCAAACATTGCCAGCGGCGCAACGCCGATCATCTTTGGCGACTTCAAGGCTGGCTATCGCATCTATGACCGCGTGTCGCTCGACATCCTGCCCGATCTACTGACACAGCGCACGGTCGGCCTGGCCCGCTTCCACGCACGCCGTCGCGTAGGTGCAGGCGTGGTTCGTTCCGCAGTGTTCCGCAAACTGAAAATGGCTATCTAAGCCATGACCATGCGGCTCGCATCTGACATCGTCCTGCGTCACGGCACCCTCACCGTCACCCTGACCCCGTCCTTGCGGGCCGCAACCCTATTGGAGCGCCTGCACGGCGGCTTTCCGGCCCTACTGGAGCGCGTGCAGGCCTTCAACCTGACCACCATCCTCGAGATCATCAATGTCGCTGCGCCTACCGCTGCGCCGATCCTCGAGGCACTGCGCAACACACCCCTGCGCACGATCCGCGATGTCAGCTTTGGCCCCGTTGTTCAGCTGCTGTCAGCTCTGATGATGTCCGGCGATGACGCGGACGACACCACACCCAAGCCCACGCCAAGCGCCAAGCCTGTTGCCTGGGCTGACCTATTCGCACAGCTCTACAAGATCGCGACCGGCTGGCTAGGCTGGACACCCGCAACTGCCTGGGCTGCCACAGCTCAAGAGATCACCGAAGCCTTTCACGGCCTGATCGAGCGCATCAAAGCTACGTCTGGCACGCACGAAGACGAAGCCGAGACCGGCACCACGCCAGAGCAACGCGAGCAAAACGAAGCCCTAGGCCTTGATCCCGAATTTGACCGCGCCGGCCTACACGCACTGCGTGCCAGACTATGAGCCGCCCGCCCCACATCTGCCAGTGTGGCCGCATCGTGCCGCACGGTGTCAGCTGCGCCTGTCAGATTGCCAGTCAACGCGCCCGCAATAAACGCCATGACGCCAACCGGCTGAGCGCCAGCGCACGCGGCTACAACGCCGCCTGGCGTAAGGCTCGCCTGGAATGGCTGACCATGTTCCCCGCCTGCGCCCATCCCGGCTGCAATGTCAAAGCTGACACCGTTGATCACATCATCCCGCACCGCGGCGATCAGGGCAAATTCTGGGACAAGACCAACTGGCAGAGCCTCTGCACGCACCATCACAACGCGCACAAACAGCGCACCGAAAGAGCGAACCAATGACCCCTGAACAAGCCCTCTGGTCCGAAGTGCTTTACGCTGCTGTCACCGATGCTGTCGAAGGCGTCGCCGTGATCGGCAGTCAAAACACAGTCTCACGCACAAACGACAATGACCGTGCACGCCGCTACATCACGCAGCCGAATGCTGACTTTAACCAAGTTTGCCACATGGCTGGCCTCGATCCTGTCGCGGTGCGTGAACACGTCACGCGCAAGATCGCCAAAGCACCTACATCGGCAGAGCTGGCAGGGTGCAAACGCGAGATCACCAAACAGACACGAGCCAAGCCAGCACCCAAGCCAGCACCCAAGGCAACGCCCCGCCCAGCTCAGACGCTTACGCACAACGGCCAGACCCGCACCATCTACGATTGGGCAGTCATCATCGGCGTGAGTCATATGACGATCCATTTGCGGCTGCGCAAAGGCTGGTCGATCGAAGCTGCACTGGCACCGAACCTGGCAAAGCGAGGCAGCCTGGCGACGCAGCTCGCCCGCTACGGCCTTGATAAGAGCAGCACTCTCGAAAGCGTCGAAGATTACTTCTTGAACTTGAAGCGCATGAGAAATGCGCCTGCCCAAACGACAAATGTGGTTACAGCGCCGAATACAGCACCGAACGCTACCAACAGAGCGCCAGTGATTGAATACGCCGTGCCCATAACCGCTAGCCCCATGCCACCGATGAAACCGACGAATAGAATGATACCCCCAACTGAACCTGTGATCAGCAGCTTTGCCAAGAATGGAAGACGGCAAAATTGCCGCCAGAGACTAGCTGCAACCACAGCAGAATTGCGAACAAGCGCTTTTATAAAATCATTCATGATCACGGGCCTAGCTCCCCGCCATAGCCATAGCAAGTGTTCATACCCCACGAATGAGATGGGGGTGGCTCCTATTCTTTGCCCCTTCCAAGGGACCGGCGGGGGGAGGTCCGCACAAGAGATCGTCAATTTAAACTTTTCACAGGACTGTGCAGCATGACCTTGGCCGAAAGCCTACCCTCGACCCTTAATGCTCGAAATGAGGCCGCAGACGCTTCTGGTTATTACATCAATGAGCTTTCTCAGCGGGCTTCGGCGCGTCCCTGTGACAGTGCAGGTGCATGTCGCGGTCAATCCAGGCCGAGAGCAAAAGTGACATCGCGGTCCTTGGCAATAATCGCCCATCCAATTCTTCATACTTACACAACCTATAGCTTCAAACTCATGCGGCTATTTCGCGCAAAAAAGGCGACATTATGACCAAAACATCCCTTACGCTGCTGAAAGCGCAGCTCAATTTAGACCACGCCCTCGATGACGCGCTGCTAAACCACAAGCTCGCCACCGCCGAAGCCTGGATCGAGACCTACACCGGCACGCCGCTGCCAGACCCTATGCCAGCGCCGCTGACAGAGGCCGTTCTGCAGCTCGCCGCCTACTGGTTTGGCCAGCGCGAGGCTGTATCGTTCGGCGTGTCGATGCAAGCCGTGCCGTTCGGCATCCGCGAGCTGCTGTCGCCCTACCGGCTGGCAGTGACAGGCCGTGATCATGCCGCGTAACGCATCATCTGAAGCGCTGTCGCGCCGCCTAGAACAGATCCCCGAGGAGATCCTGATCGCCCTGCGCCCCGTCCTGGTGCAAGGCGCTGAAGACGTGGCCAGCAACATGCGCAGCCTGGCTGAAGCATCGCGCCAGACCGGCGATCTGATCAACTCGATCGAGGTCACGGCTCCTGGCGGCACGACACCCAAATATGCAGCCGGCGGCGGCTCTGAGACCCTTGGCCCAAATGTTGCAGCTGCTACCGTGGGAAATCCTGAAATGCGGCACGGACACCTGATTGAGTTTGGCACGTCACACAGCGAGCCGAAGCCGTTCATGCGGCCAGCGTTCCGGCTCGCCAAGCGCAAGGTCGAGGCCCGCATCGCCAGGGCGATCGGCAAGGCCGTGCGTGCGATGGGCGGTGCATGATGACCACGATCACTGAACCCTCTGTAGAGTTCCAAACCGCAGTTCGCGCCCAGCTGATCGCCTCGCCGGCCGTCATCGCGCTTGTGCGGCCGGAGCTAATTCGTGCTGGCTGGCACCGCCCCGACGGTCAGCCCTGCGTGATCCTGTCCGGTGCGCAAACAGAGTATCTGGGCCAGGCATCCGGCTCGCAGCACTGCGCCCGCGTCCACCTCGACCTGCACATCTGGGCGCTCGAAGCCGGACCCGACACCGCCAAGGCGATCGGCTGGCAGATCACGCAAGCGCTGATCGGCTTCACCGGCACCGCTGAGCTGCACGTCGATGACATGCAACAGCCCCGCGTGACCTGGCTGCGTGACGTGCAGCCGGAGCTGTCGATGACGCACGGCGTCATGTCTTTGGAGGCCGTGATCCGATGGAAATTCTAACATCTGACATTGCTGTCATATTTGGGACTGAGCCATGACTGATCGAATTAACCCCGGCAAGCTGACACGTCAGATCAGCCTTGAGCGCAAGGTCGAGGTCGTCGCCCCATCCGGCGCGGTGTCAGAGACCTGGGCGCCCTACGCCACCGTGCGTGCCGAGCTGGTGCAGCTTGGCGCCGAAGACTACCTGACCGGCGCCGGAGAGGGCGTGACCAACCGCGCCACGTTCCGGCTCTGGTATCTGGACGGCGTGACCACAGCTGACCGCGCATCCTACAACGGCGAGACCTATCAGATCACCGGCCTGGTCGAGCTTGGCACGCGGCGCGGCCTCGAGCTGATGACGGTGTCGCAATGAGCGCCCACCTGCGCGGCGTGAAGCCCGCCCTGCGTGCAGACGCAGACGCCCTGACCAAAGCACCGATCGCGCCGAAGCACCTTACTGCCCACGGCAAGGCTGAGTGGAAAGCGATCATGCCCCAGCTGATCGAGCGCCGCGTCATCACGCGGGCTGACCTGTCCGGCGTGGCCACCTATTGCGGCCTTGTCGCGACCATCCGGCAGATCGAGGAAAACCAAGCCGCGGCCGGCGAGATCGACCTCAAGATGATGGGCCTGGCCGTTCGCTGCGCCACAGCTGCACGCCAGCTCGCCTCTGAATACGGCCTGACACCGACAAGCCGCGCCCGCATCGGTGCGTCTGTCGATGACGAGGAAGACGATGACAACCCGCTGAGCGTGAAGTGACGCGATGGACGCCAGCGGCACCTTTGACCTTGATGATGCAGAACCGGTAGCGGCGGCCTCGACGTATCCCCACTGGATATTTGACGGCAGCGTGATCCCTGACCCCCTAGGCTATGGCGAGCGGGCCGTGCAGTTCCTGCGCCGGTTGAAGCATCCGAACAGCTCGGCACCCCGCAACCTACTGAACCTCACACCCTGGCAGGAGAGGATCGTGCGGCGCATTTATGGCCCCCGCGACGCGGACGGCGAGCGCGTGGTCAGAGAAGTGCTTTTGCTCATTCCAAGGGGAAACCGCAAAACGAGCTTAGCCGCGGCTCTGGCGCTTCTACACCTGATCGGCCCCGAGAAGGTGCCGTCCGGCCAGTGTATCTTTGCCGCTGGCGATCGTGAACAGGCCGCAATCGGCTTCCGCGAAGCCGCAGACATCGTCCGCATGGATCGACACCTGCTGGACGCGGTCACGATCTACGACGCGCACAACAGCGCCAAGATGATCAAATCTGGCCTCGACGGCTCGACGCTCAAAGCGGTGTCGAGCGATGGGCGCACGCAACATGGAACCACGCCCTCTTTCGTCTTAGTCGACGAAATCCACGCCTGGCGCAGCACCGGCAAAGAGCTTTGGGAGGCGTTACAATCCGGCATGGCTAAGCGTGCTGGCGGCTTAACGATCGTGGCGACTACCGCAGGCCGAGGCCGTGAAGGTCTGGCAGCTGAGCGCTACGCTTACGCCCGCAAGGTGGCCACCGGCGAAGTGACCAATGAGAGCTTTTTACCGATCCTGTTTGAGACACCAGAAGACGCAGACTGGACCGATGAAGCTGTCTGGCACCGCTGCAATCCTGGCCTCGCAAACGGTTTCCTAGACCTCAAAAAGCTGCGTGCAGACGCCAAAGAGGCATTGGACGCACCCGGCAAGATGTATCAGTTCCGGCAGTTCCACCTGAACACCTGGTTCGGAAACAGCCGCGACCCGTTGTTTAATTTCAGCACCTACGACGCCCGAGAGTTTCACGATGATGAGGCCGATTTAGAGGACACACCCGCCTACTTGGGCGTCGATTATGCTCAATCTGGCGATCTTGCCGCTATCGCGTGCGCGTGGCGTGTCGATGAGCAGATCGCGGTCAAGGCGTGGTTCTTTGTGCCAACCGAGGGCCTAGAGGAACGTGAACGCCTCGAGGGCGTGCCGTATCAGCGCTGGATCGATGAAGGCCATATAATCCCGGTTGAAGGTCCGATCATCACGCAGAACGCGGTGCAGGACGTGGTGCGCGAAATCTGCGCCCGCCACAGCGTTCAAGAGGTAGGTTACGACCCTTGGAAGTTCCGCGTGGCGGCAATGGAGCTGATCGACGACGGCGTGCCGATGCTCGAAATGCGGCAGGGTCTGGCCACGATGGGCCAGGCTACAGGCGATCTTGAGCGTTGCGTAAACGGTCGATCCATCCGGCAAGACGGCAATCCCGTCCTAAGACATCACCTCGCAAGCGTGGCGGCTGTCCGCAACGATAGCGGCATTGCCCGCATGGTGAAGGCCGACCCAAAGCACGATCACATCGACGGCGCTGTCGCCCTCGCGATGGCCGTGTCGCGGGCCTGCGCAGGCGAAAGCAATCAATCAGCATACAACGCCCCCGATAGCGGCGGCGTGTTCATCATCGAGTAAGGAAAGCACCCAATGGCACTACCTGGACTGATCGTCGAGATCGAGGGCCGCGTCGACAAGCTCGAAAAGGCCCTGAGACGCGCGAACAAAGCACAAGGCACAAGCGCAACCGCGATGGAGCGCCGTGCAAAGCAGAGCGCTGACAGGATCAATTCCGTCTATGGCAACATGGGCGACAAGATCACCGGCGCGTTCAAAAAGCTGGGCCCTGGCCTAGTCGCTGGCCTGTCGATCGGTGCAGTTGCGGCGATCACATCACAGATGGGCAGCGTTGTGCGCGCGGTCGCGGAGATCGGTGACGCGGCAAAGATCGCCGGTGTCAGCGTCGAGCGCTTTCAAGAGCTGCGCTTTGTAGCCACAGAGAACCGCGTCGAGATTGACGCCCTGACGGACGGCCTCAAAGAGCTGTCGCTGCGTGCTGACGAATTTGTCGTCACCGGCGGTGGCAGCGCAGCCGACGCCTTCAAACGCCTGGGCTATGGCGCAGCCGACCTGTCACGCAAGCTGGACGATCCAGCGGCGCTGTTTGCCGAGATCATCGACCGCATTAATGACCTCGACAAGGCCGCCCAAATCCGCGTTTCAGATGAAATCTTTGGGGGTAGCGGGGGTGAGCAATTTGTTCAGTTGCTGGGCCAAGGCGAGGGCGCAATTCAGGCTACAATGGACCGCGCCAAAGAGGCCGGCGCAGTTTTGGACGCTGACCTGATCAAGAAAGCCGAAGACCTCGACCGTCGCTTTGCGGCGCTACAGACCCGCACCTCGACGTTCTTTAAGACGCTTGTGATCGACGTCGCGGACGCAGGGGCAAAGATCACCGGCCTGTCGAGCGATGTCGATGACCTGTTCCGCACCGCACAGCAAGCGGACGGCCTGCTAGGGCCTGGCGTGGTGGCAGAGCTGGACGCCAGCGCCGATGCAGCCAGTGACAACGCTGTCGTGATCGGTCAGCTGCGCGGCCAATACGAGGCCTTGAGCGATCAGTCTGTCGCCCTGGCACCGCAGCTTGAAATGGCCGCTGTTCAGCTGCGTGCGTTCGGTGAAGCCGACGCGGCGGCAGAGCTGGCAACCGTAGCAGGTGAAATGCGCACGCTCAGCAATGACATGCTCGACGGCACGGTCAGCGCCGAAGACTTTGAAGAGCAGCTGCAAGCGCTGGTCGATCGTGCTGGCGACGCCTTCAACGGCCTGGCTGACATCGACCGCGTCACCTTTTCGGGCGTCATCGGCGCGATCGGCGGCATCGGCAGCGCCCTGACCCGGGCGATCGAGCTGGCGCGTTCACTGCGTGCCACCCTGCCAGGCGCAGCACCTAACGGCGTGGCGACGCCGGTCACTGTCGCAAAAGAGGCTGGCAGTTTTTGGGATGATCCGGCAAACATGAACGCGGTGAACCCGCGCTCGACCCCGGCCCTGACCTCGATCCCGCGCCCCAAGGCCGCGCCCCGCGACATCGACTTTGGAATGCCCGCGTTGGCAGATGACAAACCGGCAGGCGGCGGCAAGGCGGCGAAGGGCGGCGGCGGTAGCGCCAAAGCTGAACGCCTGACCGATTATCAGCGCGAGATCGCGGCGATCGTAGAGGAAACGGCAGCGCTGAACCTCGAGGCATCGGCATTGGCGGCGGTCACTAGTGCAAAAGCTCGCCAAGGTAACGCGATCGAGCTGGCACGCGCTCAAGCTGACCTTTTGGCCGCTGCACAGCGTTCAAATTTGCAGATCACGCCGGAGCTGACCGCCAAAATCGACGAATTAGCACAGAGCTACGTCGATGCAGGCTTTGCAGCCGACGAGGCCGCGAGCAAGATCGAGGAAATCCAAGCCAACTCGAAAGCTGGTGCGCAGGCGATCACGGACGTCTTCATGGGCATGGCCAGCGGCGCTCTGACCGCAAAGCAGGCGATGGGGCAGCTGATCCTCGAAATGATCAAAGCGACCCTGCAAAAGCGCCTTCTGGCAGCTGCAGAAGGTGCAGGCGGTGGCATCATCGGCACTGTTGGCAAATTCCTAGCCGGCGGCTTTTCCGAGGGCGGCTTCACTGGCGCAGGCAGCAAGCATACCCCCGCTGGCACCGTCCACAAGGGCGAGTATGTCGTGAGCGCCGAAGCGGTGAAGCGCCTGGGCGTGCCAGCGCTCGAAAACCTGCACGAAAGCGCCAAGCGCGGCTATGCTAACGGTGGCCTAGTAGGTGGCAATTTGACAGGTAATCGCTTGGCGTTGCCAGTGGCAATGGTGTCAGCCGCACCTGTCATCAATATCAGCGCACCGATCACGATCGAGGGCGGTGGCGGCTCGCCGGTTCAGAACCGCGACTTGGCCGACAAGATGGCAAAGGAGCTAGACGCTACGATACGCCGGAGCATTCAGAAGGAAATACAAAACCAGCAACGTCCTGGGAATCTCCTCGCAGGGCGCTGATCAAAACTGTCAGCGCCAAGGTCTAGCGCAACGCAGCGCCACGCAGAGGGGTGCTACGGCGCGAAGTCGGGGCCTACCCTCAATGGTGTAGCCCTAAACGCTACCGACTCTGTATGAGCACCCTTTCGGACACTAAGCGTTTCAGCCGGAACCCTAGGCTTGGGTGCAGAAACCCCACACGCCGGAGCATAACACTCGGGCCGGAACCTCTTACACACCGTAGACCCCAACCATCATCCGGCATGGAAGAGATACCCGTCGCGGAGCGAAGCGACGCGGCAAGGCCGAAGGCCGCGCAGCGCGAAGCGGCGCAGCCGCTGAGCCATACCTCCTGCCCACTATGTCACGCTTTTCTAAGATGCGATTTTCACATTTATTTAAAATGTTAAAATATATGAGTATAGAACTATATCGCTGGAAAAGCGTGACATAGGTCCGTTTTGATACATATCTTGATGTGATGGAATTTGCCCCTCCACCATCTAACTAGGTCCGGCACGCCCTAAACCTTCCCATCATCGGCACGTTCAGCTTCGCGCAATAATCTTACGTTCAACAGAGAATTTGATTGTCTATATAACTGTATGGTGTTACATAAAGCTCATCAGTTTGAAAGGCTTCTGGAATGACTCCCACCCAACCCGTTCGGCACAACATCATGCTTCCACAGGAGCGCTTCTTTCAACTTCAAGAATTGGCTGACGCCCTGGGCGGCAAGACAATGTCAGAGACATTGCAAGCGCTGTTCCAAGCTGCACGCGATCAGGGCCTGATAAAAGGCCACGACCTCCCCGGCGTGCGGCTGAACGTAGTGTCCGACGGCATTGTGATCCGGTTTGACGACCAAGAACCGGTAGGCTTCAAATTTGACGCTGCCCTCGCACTAGCTGACGCCGTTCGGCAGTTTGCAGCTGGCACGAACACCACCTCGCACCAGATCGACGGCGACCATTTCTTTAGCGTCCGGCGCAAAGGACGCGGCGTGATTGTGGAGCTGGCTACTGCTCAGAACGGACCCTCGAAAGCGTGGAATCCTGACATCGCGGCAGAGTTCGCAGACCTGATCGAAGCCGCTGTAGCTGAGAAGTATCAGAAATAAGAAAGGCCAGGGCTGCGATCCCTGGCCCTCCTTTGATCGCCCATGACGAGCGACGCACTCTTGAAACATTCAATGCCATTGAACTGGATTTAGATAGCATGACCGGGTCACAAAGTGAATCAAATAAATACGAAAATCAGCCTTCAAGTCCTTATTTAAAAAGCACTTCTTCCCCTAACGAAACCCTGATCGGCGACACCTTACCAATCGTTGATTGCGAGGCGATCGCGGCAGAGGTTCTGGCCGAACTTGTGGCTAATGAGACCCGGGAACATAATGAAATTATCGAAGCTGTCGAGCGAGACATTGCTGAACAAGAGCGTCGCAACGCTGAGCAGAAACGCCTTGAAGCGCTCGCATCGAAGATCAAGCCCGTCAAGCAAATCGTCGCGGTGTGGCGTGCATCGGCTAAAGTAAGGCGCGCGAATATCCGACAGCGCGTCATAGACGCGAGGCAAGAACGGATCAAAGCATGGCGGCAAGGCCCAGGGCGCGAGCAATACAATGCAGAAAACCGCGAATACTATCAGATCATGATCGAGATGACCGAAGGCCGCACCGTCCGACCTAGCACTAATCTCAAGGACATGACCGCAGAGGAAAAGGCCGACTACAAGCGCGAACATGCGAAAGAGCGCAAGCGTAAACAGCGTGCCGCGGCTGCCAAAGCGGCACTCAAGTAAATACTTACTTACATAAAATCAATGGCTTAGCGACATTTTTCAGATTGACAGGATTCTTGATCTGACTCAGAACAGCGTTACCGGCAATCATGCCAGGCCCCACGGAGACGACCATGACAACGATCGCAGACCACTACATTCCGACCAATTCCTTTGACGAACTGGTAGCGACCCTGATGAACCTGCCAGCGCACTTTGACCGCTGCACGCAGATCATCGAGCTGCTGCTAGGCGTTGGCGTTGCGCCTATGAGCTGCCTGGCAGATCGTGACGCACCGCCCATCGAGCAATGAAGAGGCACCGCATGAAGCCAAGGGAACAATCCTTTAAGCAATAGAGCGTCCAGATCGAACGATCGGCCCTATTGAGCGCTCAGTATTCTATAATTTGAAACAATGGCTTGCACGAATTATCGACGCGCCTACAAAAATCCTAGCGCAAGCCTATTTCCGGCGTGATACGGAAGTGAACTGGCCGCAGCGATCAAACTATCGGCCAGTTCTGTAACCTCCAAAGCAAAGAGACCACATGACTGATTTTACACCAAACCTAGCTGAAACCGCAACCTTTACAGACTATCTGCAGCACCCAGACCTGCAGACGATCCTTAATTGGATCAAGGACGAAGGTGCGCATGTCTATCAGACTGTAAACCTTCACGACGCATTGGCCCCTGGTGCTGACTGGAAGTCGCAAGTCAGCGAAATTACTATGCTGGCTCAGTATTTCACAGGCGTCGGCTATGCCCTGCAGAAGCTGGTAGATGATGCACCTGACACCCCGACGGCTATCGACGACGCTCGCGCGGCAAAAACATTTCAGGAATGGCAATCGCAGGTTGTTGTGCCTGAATGGAAAGTTGTCGAGACACGCGCCTAATAACCAACAAATCATATCGGCAAATGGGCCCGTTGGAGTAATCCAGCGGGCTTGTCTATTTTAAGCCAATTTTGGAAATTCAGGCCCCCTCGCCCGCTCTATGCGCCAGCGCAGTCCGCCTTTCACACCGCACCGCTTGCACAAGAACTCACGCTCAACCTCGACCAGCCGGACGTGTTCGTGAAACTTCGCATACAACACATGCGGGGCGACGTTAGCCGACCAGTGGCAAGCTGGACATGTCACTACCACCACATCGCGACCGGTCAGGTCACGAATGCGAATCTGAAACTTCAAACCAAGGGTGACGGGCGCATATGACATGGTCACAATCATGTAGCAGATCGTTCCCCTTTTGTTCCATACACCACAGACAGGATCGCCATGATTCTTTTAGGGCTCCAACGTGGTTACACGTGGAGCCGTAAAACGTGCTACACAGCGAACTTTTGTGCGGCGGCTAAGTTACTGAAAAACATAGGAAATATGGTGGGTGATAAGAGATTTGAACTCCTGACATCTTCGATGTGAACGAAGCGCTCTACCACTGAGCTAATCACCCGTGTGGCGTGATTTAGCTGTCGTCGCCCGCATCTGCAACCCCGGATTTTGCATTTTGTGCACCGCCCGCATTGCCAGCGCCAAGGCCTGCGCCGTCTTTCATCGTGCGCAGCTTAAGGGTCATCATTTGCGCACCCTCGCCCAAATCCTTGACCTTGACGGCCTTCAGCTTGCCCATGGGCGGCAGCACCAATTCCTCGCCCGCAGCGAGCAGATCTGCCAGCTCAGCCAAGGCTGCTTCAATCGCGGGCTTAGCGTCGCGCTTTTTCAAATCGCCACGCGCGATGACGCGGTCAATAAAGGCGGATTTCTTGATCGACTCGCCGGCGGGCATATCGACGTTCGCACCCACAACGCGCGGCGCAGGTGCCTTCGCACCAGCTGCGGGCGTGATCTGAACCTTGGGCGCAGCGGCCGAGAGCTGAACAGTGCCGTCGGTAGATTTTGTGGGTTTATCGGTCATGTCGCATCCTTCTAAGGCGTGAACCCGGATCGTGTCATTTCGAATCCGGGGCCGCCACATAGGGCGGTATTTCCTCATCAATAGCGATTAATCGTGGCAAATCTATGCCTCAGATGCAAAAGGCGCGCCGCAGGGGCGCGCCTTTCACAGGTTTAGGCGGGTCTTAGTGAACGCCGGCCCCGACGCCCTGATTGCGGGCAACAAGGGCGGCTGCGGCGGCGGCTTCTTCTGCCGCCTCGTCCCATTCAATCGCGTCCGGCTGACGCACAAGGGCGTGCTTCAACACTTGCGACACATGGGACACCGGGATGATCGTCAGACCTTCCTTCACGTTATCGGGAATATCCACGAGGTCTTTTTCATTCTCCTCGGGGATCAGGACGGTCTTGATCCCGCCGCGCAGGGCGGCCAGCAATTTTTCCTTCAATCCGCCAATCGGCATCGCATTACCGCGCAAAGACACCTCGCCGGTCATGGCGATATCCTTGCGGACCGGGATTTGCGTCAGGACCGACACGATGGACGTCACCATCGCAAGACCTGCGCTTGGCCCGTCCTTGGGCGTTGCACCATCCGGCACGTGGACGTGGATGTCCGTCGTGTCGAACTTCGTCGGCTTCACCCCGATGCTGGGGCTGATGGAACGGACGTAAGAGCTTGCCGCCTCGATGGATTCCTTCATCACATCGCCCAGCTTGCCAGTCGTTTTCATCCGGCCCTTGCCCGGCAGACGCAGTGCTTCGATCGACAGCAATTCACCGCCGACAGAGGTCCACGCCAGCCCGGTCACGACACCGATCTGATCGTCCTTTTCCGCGAGCCCGTAGCGATGCTTGCGCACACCCAGATAGTCATCAAGGTTGTCGGCTGTCACGGCGACGGCTTCGACCTCTTTCTTGACGATCTTGGTCACGGCCTTGCGGGCGATCTTGGCCAGCTCACGCTCGAAGTTCCGTACACCAGCCTCGCGGGTGTAATACCGCGCAATGTCCGTCAGCGCGCTATCGTCGACGCTGAACTCTTTCGCCTTCAACCCGTGGTTTTTCATGACCTTAGGCAGCAGGTGCTGGCGCGCGATTTCGCGCTTTTCGTCTTCGGTGTAGCCAGACAGGCTGATGATTTCCATCCGGTCAAGCAGCGGCCCCGGCATGTTGTAGCTGTTCGCCGTAGTCAGGAACATCACGTTCGACAGGTCATATTCCACCTCAAGGTAGTGGTCCACGAAGCTTGCGTTCTGTTCTGGATCAAGCACCTCGAGCATCGCCGACGCCGGGTCGCCCCGGAAATCCTGCCCCATCTTGTCGATTTCATCGAGCAAGATCAGCGGGTTCGTCGTCTTCGCCTTTTTCAGCGCCTGAATGATCTTACCGGGCATGGACCCGATATACGTCCGGCGGTGGCCGCGGATTTCGGATTCGTCACGCACGCCGCCAAGGCTGATGCGGATGAATTCGCGCCCCGTCGCCTTTGCAACCGACTTACCCAGCGAGGTTTTACCCACGCCCGGAGGGCCAACGAGGCACATGATCGGCCCCTTCAGCTTGGCAGAGCGTTGCTGCACGGCCAGATATTCGACGATCCGTTCCTTGACCTTATCCAGGCCAAAGTGGTCGTCATCCAGCACCTTTTGCGCATGCGCTAGGTTCTTCTTAGTGCGCGATTTCACGCCCCATGGCACAGCCAAGATCCAGTCAAGATAGTTGCGCACGACGGTCGCCTCGGCGCTCATCGGGCTCATGTTCTTGAGCTTTTTCATCTCGGCGTCGACCTTTTCACGGGCCTCTTTCGACAGCTTGGTCGCCTCGATGCGGGCTTCCAGTTCGGCCACTTCGCCGGCACCTTCTTCGCCGTCACCCAGCTCCTTCTGGATCGCCTTCATTTGCTCGTTCAGATAGTATTCGCGCTGCGTGCGCTCCATCTGGGTTTTGACGCGGGTCTTGATCTTTTTCTCGACCTGCAGCACGGACATTTCGCCCTGCATCAGGCCATAGACCTTCTCTAGCCGCTCTGACACGGACAGCGTTTCCAGCAAGCCCTGCTTTTCAGCAACTTCGATGCCAAGGTGCCCCGCGACAAGGTCAGCCAGCTTGGCCGGCTCGGTCGTTTCCGACACGGCGGCCATCGCCTCTTCGGGGATGTTTTTCTTGATCTTGGCGTAACGCTCGAATTCAGCCGCAACCGTGCGCACCAGCGCCTCGATCTCGTCTTCGTTGCCAGGCATTTCGGTCAGATACTCGGCCGAGGCTTCAAAGAAATTCTCGTTCTCGATGAAATCGACGATCCGCACGCGTGCGCGGCCTTCGACCAACACCTTTACGGTGCCATCGGGCAATTTCAGCAGCTGCAGCACATTGGCCAGCACGCCAGCCTTATAGATACCGTCCTGCGCGGGATCATCCTCGCCGGGGTCGATCTGGCTGGACAGCAAGATCTGCTTGTCATCGCGCATCACCTCTTCCAAGGCGCGCACGGATTTTTCACGGCCCACGAACAGCGGCACGATCATGTGGGGGAAAACCACGATGTCGCGCAGCGGCAGGACGGGGTAGGATGTGGCAAGTGTGTCTTGCATGCTCTTATTCCTTCTAGTGGCAAAACACCCCGGTCCCGATTTGGCGACCCTTGGGGCGTTTCCGTATCATTCATGTGGGGGGACGTGTCCCCCGTTTCAACATCTCGCGCCCCCATAGCGACAAGCGTCGCTGCAGCGCAAGATTTGCCACCGATGTTGAACCTGCGCGCCAGTGGCCGCAAGCCGACATTTCATCAAAGGGGCCCTTGCCCGTCCCGCGCGCACCTTTTGATAAGGGCAGACTGCGCGAAACAGGTGAATAAACATTGAACGCCTACACGGCTGCACATCTGCCGAATTGACGTTGCGCAAACTGCGTTACAGCGGATCGATATCCCCCTGCGCACGCCCCGCGTGAAAGCCCGCCTCCCATGCGGCAAATGTACCGGCGGCGATCGCATCGCGCATTTCGCCCATGATTTGCTGGAAATAATGCAGGTTGTGCCAGGTCAGCAGCATGCCGCTAATCATCTCTTGCGACTTAAACACGTGGTGCAAATAGGCGCGCGAATAGTTGCGGCAGGCGGGGCAAGTGCAAGCCTCGTCCAACGGGCGCGGATCGTCGGCATGACGCGCGTTCTTCATATTCACAACGCCGTGACGCGTGAACCCCTGCCCCGTGCGACCAGAGCGGCTGGGCAACACACAGTCCATCATATCTATGCCGCGCTTGACCGCGCCGACGATATCGTCGGGTTTGCCGACGCCCATCAGGTAGCGCGGCTTGTCGGTCGGTAGCATATCGGTCGCGAAATCAAGGCAACCGAACATCGCCTCTTGCCCTTCGCCCACCGCAAGGCCGCCGACCGCGTAGCCGTCAAAGCCTACGTTAATCAGTGCCTTAGCGGATTCCTCGCGAAAGTCCTGCTCTAGCCCCCCTTGCTGGATACCAAACAGCGCATGGCCCGGCCGGTCCCCAAAGGCATCCCGCGACCGCTGCGCCCACCGCATCGACAACCGCATCGATTCCGCGATCCGGTCCCGGTCCGCTGGCAGCGCCGGGCATTCGTCGAAACACATCACAATGTCAGAGCCAAGCAGCTTTTGGATCTCCATCGACCGCTCGGGCGACAGCATATGTTTGGACCCGTCGATATGGGACTTAAACGTCACGCCATTCTCGGTCAGCTTGCGCAGATCAGCCAGCGACATGACCTGAAAGCCGCCCGAATCCGTCAGGATCGGCTTGTCCCAGTTCATAAATTTGTGCAGCCCGCCAAGGTTCGCGATCCGCTCTGCCGTGGGGCGCAGCATCAAGTGATAGGTATTGCCCAGCAGAATATCCGCCCCGGTCGCCGCGACACTTTCGGGCATCATCGCCTTGACCGTCGCCGCTGTCCCCACGGGCATAAAGGCCGGCGTGCGGATATCGCCGCGCGGCGTATGCATGACGCCGGTGCGGGCTGCCCCATCGGTGGCGTTCAGATCAAAGGAAAAACGGGTTGTCATGGGCATATCCTAGCAGATTGCCCCCCTTTTGCCCGTGGCCGCGTCAAATGAAAAGGCCCGGCTCGCAAGGCAGGACACGCCCCGCATCCTGCCCTGCGACACCGGGCCTCACCAAGGCCCAAATCCCTCCCGCCGCGCCGCCCTTTACCCTTGCGCGGGTAATCCCTATATGTTCGGTCAGGAATAGACGGGAACCGATCATGACAGACCAGACCGCACCAATGGAAGGCACGCCGCTGATCGCGCCCTCTAGCACGGACCATCCGCTGCACGAAAAAATCGTCGAAGCGTGCCGTTCGGTCTATGACCCGGAAATCCCGGTCAATATCTATGACTTGGGCCTGATCTATACGATCCAGGTCGCCGAAGATAACGCCGTGCGCATCATCATGACGCTGACAGCCCCCGGTTGCCCCGTCGCTGGCGAAATGCCCGGCTGGGTCGCCGACGCGGTCGAGCCGCTCGAAGGCGTAAAACATGTCGACGTCGAAATGACGTTCGAGCCGCAATGGGGCATGGACATGATGAGCGACGAGGCCCGCCTCGAACTGGGCTTCATGTAACTCAATCGCCGCACCTCTTGAGGCGCGGCGCTATCGTGCCTACATTCACAGTGACCTGAAAGGATATGCCATGTTCGGTATCCCCGGAAAACAAGCCGTCACGATCACACCAAAAGCCGCTGCGCAAATCGCAAAGCTGATGTCCCGCGACAGCCACCAAGGCCTGCGCGTTGGCGTGAAAAAGGGCGGCTGCGCTGGCATGGAATACACCATGGAATACGTCACTGACGTCAATCCCATGGACGAGGTCGTCGAAGTGGACGGTGCCCGCGTGATGATCGCACCGATGGCCCAGATGTTCCTGTTTGGCACCGAAATCGACTACGAAACATCCCTGCTGGAAAGCGGCTTCAAATTCCGCAATCCCAACGTCGTCGACGCTTGCGGCTGCGGCGAGTCGATTAAATTCGACGAGACCCTCTCCGCCACCTAAGACGTCTGCACGCATTCACCTTGCCCAAAATACTCCCGCCGGAGGCCCGAATTTTCGTCGAAAATTCGGATGCGCCCAGATCAGCGGGCGGCGCTTCCCTTCTGCAGATGCACATAGGTCTGATGAAAGCGCCGCTGCAGGTGATCAATCGCCAGAACCGGCGGCACGCCCGCAGGTGCAACATTCGCATCGTGGTCGGGGTTAAAGAACAGCGGCACGGAAATCCGCTCTTCTGATCCGCCAACAACGCGGTGCGGGGTGGCGACGATCCGGCCCGTCGTCCAGATTTCCAGCATCTCTCCGAAATTGATGACAAATGTGCCGGGCTGCGCTGACAGCGCGGTCCAGCCGCCACCGCGGCGGCGCACTTCTAGTCCGGGGGTGCCATCGGTCGCCAAAAGCGTCAGGCAGCCATAGTCGGTATGGGTTGCGATCCCGAAATCTTTGGCCCCTGCCCCAGCGGGACGTTCGGGATAATAATTGCCCCGCAGCAAGGCCATGGGGCGCGTAAAGCGGTCTGCAAAGAACGCGCCATCCTCGCCCACAGCATTCAGCACAGCAACCAGAAGGTCGCGGGCAAAGGCGGTCGCATCGACGTAATACGCTTGTAGGATTGCGGCAAAACCCGGCGGCGTGTCTGGCCACAGGTTTGGCGCATAGGCGGGCAGCGCCGTCAGCGGATCGCCCGGCGGCAGGGTCAGACCGCAATCAAAGACCTGTTTGTAATCGGGATTGGCGTCTGGGTTCACCTGCTCTGACCCCGGCGCGCCCCAGCCGCGGTTCGATCCCGTCGCGGCCATATCCCACTGCGCCTTTTGCGCCGCTGGCAAAGCGAAAAATGCGCGGTAGGCCGCAATCACCTGCGTCACGCGGTCCGCGCTTAGCGGTGTGTTGTGTACTGTCATAAAGCCGATATCAGACGCCCCCAGCCGCGCGGCGGCGACAGCTTTGCCGTGATCTGCATGCGATGGGTCCAGCAAGGCCGCAGCATCGATCTGCGGAATGGGCGGGTTTGTCATAGCTGGGCCTTTCGATCCGGGTTGCCAGTTGCTACCAAAGCGCAAGCAAAACGCAAAGGATGGATCATGCGCCGTAAACTTGCCGCCGGAAACTGGAAGATGAATGGCACCACTGACACGCTGCGCGAGGTCAAGGCGCTGACGGATGCCCACCCTGATCCGCTGGTCGATATGTTGCTTTGCCCGCCCGCAACCTTGCTGGCGCAAATGGCCTGGGCGCGCGGCACCCATGCGCTGCAAATCGGCGGGCAGGATTGCCATGCAGCGGCCACTGGCGCGCATACCGGTGATATCGCGGCCGATATGCTGAAAGATGCAGGCGCAAGCCATGTGATCGTCGGCCATTCCGAACGCCGCAGCGATCACGGCGAGACTGACGCAGACGTCGCAGCCAAGGCGGCCGCCGCCCATACGGCCGGTCTGATCGCCGTGATCTGCTTGGGCGAGACTCTGGCGCAGCGCGAGGCTGGCGAGGCACTGGCCGTCGTCACCGCCCAACTGGCAGGATCCGTGCCAGCCGGCGCTACAGCCGCCAATACCGTCATCGCTTATGAGCCGGTTTGGGCCATTGGCACCGGTCATGTCCCAACGCTTGACCAAATCGGAGAGGTGCACGGCACCCTGCGCGCGGCCCTGCGCGACATCATGCGCGAGGCAGGCGGCGTGCGGATCTTGTACGGCGGCTCTGTCAAAGGGTCCAATGCGGCCGAGATATTCTCGGTCCCTGATGTGGACGGCGCGCTGGTCGGCGGGGCGAGCCTGACGGCGGCGGATTTCTCGCCTATCGTGACGGCATTGGAAAACGCCTAAAGGTAGCGGTTGGGGCCACTCCGATTTTTCGGCGAAAAATCGGGATGCCTCCGGCGGGAGTATTTAAGGCAAGATGATAGGGGCGGCACCGGGCATGGTGGCCGCCCCCTTTGTTTATTTAATGATCGTTTCCGGACCCATCACCGAGTTCGGCAGGTAGGTGGAGATGATCGGGATGTAGGTGATCATGATCAGGAACACGAAGAGCACGGCGAGGAACGGCAGTGCCGCGCGGACCACGGCCATCATCGGCATGTTCGCCACGCCAGAAGTGACAAAGAGGTTCAAGCCGACAGGCGGTGTGATCATGCCGATTTCCATGTTCACCACCATGATGATGCCCAAGTGGATCGGGTCGATGCCCAGCTGAATTGCGATGGGGAAGACCAGCGGTGCCACGATAACGATGAGGCCTGACGGTTCCATAAACTGGCCGCCGATGAGCAAGATCACGTTGACGACGATCAAGAAGGTGATCGGGCCGAGGCCGACGCCGAGCATCGCGTTAGCGATGTGCTGGGGGACTTGTTCGTCGGTCAGCACGTGCTTGAGGATCAGCGCGTTCGCGATGATGAACATCAGCGTGACGGTCAGTTTGCCGGATTCGAACAGCGTCGCCCGGGTGTCACGGTGGAAGAAGGCCGTGACAATCGCGGCAGGCTTGCGCCACAGCGGCAGCGGGCGTTGGCCCGGTCCGACATGCAACGGGCCCATATCGCGGTAGACGAAAGAGGCCACGAAGAAGGCGTAGACAGCGGCGACGGCGGCGGCCTCTGTCGGGGTGAAGGCACCGGATTTCCAGTAAATCCCGATCGGGTCAAGCGAGACCCAAGGGTGGCCATAGATGCCGCCCATGATGATCAGGATCAGGCCAAGGCCCCAAAGCGCATCGCGGAAGCTGTCAGTGACTTCGCCCCAGCCAAGCCATTCGCCTTTGGGCATATTTTTGACCCGCGCCATGATGTAGATCGTGATCATCAGCATGATGCCAGCCAGCAGGCCCGGGAACACGCCCGCAAGGAACATGCGTCCGACGCTGACGTCTGTGGCCGAAGCATAGACCACCATTACGATGGACGGCGGGATCAGGATGCCCAGCGTACCTGCGTTACAGATCACGCCAGCGGCGAATTCTTTGGTGTAACCGGCCTTGGTCATGGCTGCGATGACGATGGAGCCGATGGCGACCACGGTGGCCGGCGACGAGCCGGACAAAGCGGCGAAGATCATGCAGGCCAGCACGCCCGCGATCGCAAGGCCGCCCTGAAGGTGGCCCACGCAGGCGATGGCAAAGCGGATGATCCGTTTGGCCACGCCCCCAGTGGACATAAAGCTGGACGCGAGGATGAAGAACGGGATCGCGAGTAGGGTATAGTGCCCGGCCATCGCCTGAAAGATCGCCTGCGCAACCGCGCCGAGCGAGGTGTCAGAGAACCACAACTGGAACAGGATCGAGGCAAGGCCCAGCGATACGGCGATCGGCACACCGATCAGCAGGAACCCGATGATAAGAACGAATAAGAGGAGAACTTCCATGGATCAGGCGTCCTTGTTCAGAAGGGCGGCCTCGGCCACGGCATCTTCGGCTTCATGGGAAACGATCAGGCTGGCGGCTTGGTCCGTCCAGACGCGCCAGACGGCTTGGACCACCCGGAACAAGATCAGCACGGCGGCGATGGGCAGCATCGTGTAGGGGATCAGGCGGGGCAGCTTGGAATAACGCTCATCGTAGTTGATCAACGGCTCAAGGAACCGCAGCCAGTCGGGCATGGGGATCTGGTCGGTTTCAAAGAAAGAGCCAGAGCGCACAGAGGTATCAAAACCCATTGGGAACCAGCGGCCTGCGGTGGGGGGCAAATCAGCGAAGGGGGCCCAGTAGTCATAGGCGCCTTTCAGGAACAGCAGCGCATAGGCGATGCACAGCGCGCCTGCGATCAGCGCCACGATCTTGCGCGGGCGCGGCGACAGCAGGTTCGTCACCGCATCGACGCCCAGATGCGCCGTGACCTTAAAGCCGTAGGCGATGCCGAACAGCACAAGCCATGCGAACATGACAAGGACGACCTCAAGGCTCCAGATAATCATCGAAGGGGCCGCATCGACAACAGCGGTGCCGAACAGCGTGTGAAATACCCGGCTGACGCCCCAAAAGATGCCGTCGGTCAGGTATTCGAACCATGTGCCAGCGGTATAGCGTAGCACCACGTTGGTGAAGGTCAGCAGGGTCATCGCGCCCAGAAGCAGCGCGATCACGCCCTCTTCGAACCCGTTGACCGCGGCCCCCACGATGCCTTTGGCCTGATAATGCTGGCTCATCGCCATCCCCCCTTTTGCGTGATGCTATGATGGTCAAACGGCCCGGACGCTGGTGTGAGTGTCCGGGCCGCGTCTGTGTCGCAACGTTGCGCGGGCGGGCCTAAACCCACCCGCGCAAAGGCGATTACATGGTGTCGTTGATCGCCTGAGCGGCGTCGATGTTGTCCTGACCGACTTCTTCGGCGAACTCTTCCCAAACGGGCTTCATCACGGCGACCCAGTCAGCACGCTGCTCTGGTGTCAGCTCTACGATCTTGCCGCCAGCGTCCAGAATGGCCTGACGTGCCTCAAGGTCGACTTCACCCACAGCGGCGTTCCGCTCTGTTGTGACCTCGTTCATGATGGTCAGGAACTGGTCGCGCACGGCCGGGTCAAGCGCATCAAGGAAGTCCATCGAGGTGACGACCATATAGTCGAGCACGCCGTGGTTGGTTTCGGTCACGCCGTCCTGCACTTCAAAGAACTTCTGGCCGTAGATGTTGGACCATGTGTTTTCCTGGCCGTCGACAACGCCAGTCTGCAGCGCGCCGTAGACTTCGGAAAACGCCATCGGCTGCGGCGAGGCACCCAGTGCGTTCATCTGTGCGACCAGCACGTCAGACGGCTGCACGCGGAACTTCAGGCCGTTTGCGTCAGAAGGCTCTAGCAGCGGCTTGTTGGCCGAAATCTGCTTCATGCCGTTGTGCCAGTAGCCCAGACCCTGCAGACCGCGGCGCTGCATCATGTCCAGCATGCCTTTGCCCGTCTCGGACGCTTGGAACGCGTCAACAGCGTTGATGTTCTTGAACATGAACGGCAGGTCGAACAAGCGGTAGGCTTTGGTGATGGATTCGAACAGCGACAGGGACGGCGCGGCCAGTTGCACGTCGCCGCGCAGCAAGGCTTCGATGACCTGCTCGTCGGTGTACAGGGTGGAGTTCGGGAAGACCTCCATGCACATGGTGCCGTCCATCTCTGCGTTGACACGTTCCATCAACAGCTGGGCCGCGATCCCCTTGGGGTGCTTGTCGGTGTTGGTGACGTGGCTGAACTTGACGACGGTTTCGCCGTCATCGCAGCCCGCAGCGGAATGGCTTTCGGCCAGCGTAGCGGTGGCAGCGACGGACATCGCAGCAGCAAGAGCGGCGGTTTTCAGAAAAGTCATGGTGGTCTCCTCCCAGAGATCGAAGTTTGCTTTCGGTCTAAGGCCGAAACGGTCAATTATGTCTACACGACAAGGTGAAGGTGACAAGCGCTTATCGCGCGGCAAAGTGACCTTATAGCGCTAACATAAGAATGGGTTGTGCAAAAAAGGGTCAGGCCAGCGCGCGGATGCAACCGGGCCTTGCGGAAGTGCAGCAAGCCGGAAATATTGCGCGATATGAAAAGCTTCACCCAATCCCCGACCGAGCCTGCATTCGTGCAAAACCCCTACCCTGCCTATGACGCAATGCGCGCGCTGGGGCCATTTGTGCGGTGGACGGATTACGATCTGATCTGCACGACCAGCCATGCCGTGACCTCTGCTGTGCTGCGCGACAAAAGGCTGGGGCGTCAGGTACCCGAAGAGCTTGCCCCCGCCCCCGACGCCGCCCGCGCCGCGTTCGACGGGATCGAGGCGCATTCCATGCTAGAGCTGGAAGGGGCCGATCATATGCGCCTGCGCGGGCTGGTGCTGCGGTCCTTTACGTCCCGCGGGATTGCCGGGCTGGCGGATGGCATCCGGGCGCTGTGTCATACCTTGATCGACCAGTTTCCCGCTGGGGACTTTGACCTGCTGGACGCCTATGCTCGCCCCGTGCCCGTCATCACCATCGCCCGCCTGCTGGGCGTGCCAGAGTCCGCGGCGGACGATCTGCTGCGCTGGTCCAACGCCATGGTCGCGATGTATCAGGCGCGGCTGACGCCCCAGATTATTGCCGAGGCCGAGGCCGCGACAGAAGATTTCAGCGCCTTCATCCGCGCGCATCTGGTCCACAAGCGTGCAGAACCGGGCGATGACCTGATTTCGACCCTGCTGGCGGCCGGGGATAAAATCAACGAGGCGGAGATGATCTCGACCTGTATTCTGCTGCTGAATGCGGGCCACGAGGCGACGGTGCATACGCTGGGCAACGGCGTAAAGGCGATGCTAGAGGCCGGCGTGCGCCGCGCGGATGCCGCTGCGGTGGAGGAGATCATGCGCCTTGATCCGCCCCTGCATATGTTCACGCGCTGGGTGATGGAGGATTGCGAGATCGCAGGCCAGTCGTTCAAGCGCGGCGAGAAGATCGGCTGCCTGCTAGGGTCCGCCAACCGCGACCCCGGCATCTGGGACGCGCCAGAGGCGTTCAACCCAGAGCGCACAGGCCCCGCCCATGTCGCCTTTGGCGGCGGCGCGCATTTCTGCGTCGGCGCGCCGCTGGCGCGGATGGAATTGCAGATCGCGCTAGAGGTCCTGTGGGAGCGCTGCCCTGCCCTCGCGTTGGCTGAAGTCCCTGTTTATGCGGATGTTTATCATTTCCACGGGTTGGAGCGGTTGACGGTGCGGCGCGGGTAAGCCTGCGAGCGCCGCGCGTTGGGTGGTGTCGCGGCCTCCGGCGGGAGTATTTTCGGCAAGATGATGGGATGACGCAAGGCGGGCAGACCGGACTGGCCGCGGGAGGATTATAGCGGCAAGGCGGCGGTGGATTTGATTTCCTCCATCGATAGTAGTGCTGTGACGTTGTGGACTTTCACCTCTGAAATCAGGGCTTGGTAGAAGGTGTCATAGGCGCGGGCGTTGGCGACGCGGACCTTGAGGATGTAGTCGATATCCCCCGCGAGGCGGTGCGCTTCTTGCACCTCTGGCCGGGATTTAAGGGCGGCGAGGAAGCGTTTTTGCCAGTCGGCATCGTGCTCACTGGTGCGGATCAGGACGAAGAAACACGCCTCGAACCCCAGCGCTTCTGCATCAAGGATGACGGTGGTTTGGCCGATGATGCCAGCCTCGCGCAATTTGCGGATCCGATTCCACACAGGCGTCTTGGAAGAGCCGACTTCGGCGGCGATTTCATCAAGCGAACGGCTGGCATCGCGTTGCAAAGCGGCGAGGATTTTTCGATCTGTGTCGTCGATGCGAACGGGCATACTGCGTTTCCGATTATTCTGGCACAGGCGTGCTGATTTGGCATAAGCGCGGGAAGTATGTCCTTATCTACGCGCAGGAGTGGTCAAAAACCAGAACAATGTTCTATATCAAGGGCAAGTAAAGGAGCGCTTGGCATGGATCATTTTCCCGTCTTCATGGCCGTCGCAGGACGGCGCATCGTTCTGTCCGGTGGCGGTGAGGCTGCGCTGGCCAAGCTGCGCCTGATCCTAAAGACGACGGCGCATGTGACCGTGATTGCAGCGCAGGCTGCGCCTGAAATCCATCGTTGGGCCGCTGAGGGGCGTTTGCACCTGATTTCGCGCGCTATGGAGCCGGGCGACGCGATGTGCGCCGTGCTGTTTTATGCGGCGAACGAGGATGACGTCGAGGACTCGCGGGTGGCCGCGCTGGCGCACCGCGACGGCGCGCGGGTCAATATCGTTGATAATCTGGCAGACAGCCAGTTCATTACCCCTGCCATCGTGGACCGTGATCCGGTTGTCGTGGCCATCGGCACCGAAGGCGCGGCCCCCGTTCTAGCGCGGCGCATCAAGCGTGACCTGGAAGAGCGGCTTCCGGCGCAGTTGGGCGTTTTGGCGCGGATCGGCAAGACCTTTCGCGCGGCGGCTGATGTGCTGCCGATGGGCGTGAAGCGGCGGGATTTCTGGGCCGCATTTTACGATAAGATCGGCCCGCAAGCGATTGAAAACGGCGGGGAAGCCGCTGTCGTACCTGCGTTGGAAGCGCTGCTGGATGAGACCTTGGCCGCAACTGAAAAACTGGGCCATGTGGATCTGGTTGGCGCAGGTCCGGGCGATCCGGACCTGCTGACGCTGAAGGCCCGCAAGGCGCTGGATGTGGCCGATGTCGTGATTTACGACCGCCTTGTCAGTGGCGAGATCCTAGAGCTTGCGCGCCGCGAGGCCGTGATGATCGACGCAGGCAAAGAAGGCTTTGGCGCGGCGATGGCGCAAGAAGACATCGACGCGCTGATCGTGCAACACGCCCTGAACGGGGCCCATGTTGTGCGGCTTAAATCTGGCGATCCGACGGTCTTTGGCCGCTTGGATGAGGAAATAGACGCGCTGGATGCGGCGGGCATCAGCTGGCGCATCGTGCCGGGGATCACGGCGGCCAGTGCCGCTGTGGCTGGGATCGGGCAAAGCCTGACCAAACGCGGGCGCAATGGGTCGGTGCGGTTTCTGACCGGGCACGACACCAAAGGCTTTGCCGATCACGATTGGAAAGCGCTGGCCCGCCCCGGCGAGGTTGCCGCGATCTACATGGGCAAGCGCGCGGCGCGGTTCATTCAAGGGCGGCTGCTGATGCATGGCGCGAACCCTATGACGCCGGTGACGGTGATCGAAAACGCATCCCGCCCGGATGCGCGGGTGCTGGCGACCACGCTGGCGCAGCTAGAGCCGACTTTGAGCAAAGCAGGCCTGAACGGCCCTGCCCTGACCTTTCTGGGCCTTGCCCCCCGCGACGCGGTGGCCGCCCGTAACGACATGAATATCGAGGAGTTCGCGTGATGGCGAAGCAATTTACCCCCAAGGTCGTCACGGCCAATGCCCTGCTGTCCGGCGACGCTGTCTGGCTAACCGAAGACGACCGCTGGACCGGCGATATCGCCGAGGCAGAGCTGCTAAGCGATGAGGCCCATGCAGACTTGCGTCTGATCGAGGCGAACCTGCGGCAGGCGGAAATTGCCGGCGCTTATTTGGCGGATGCCAAGGCGACGGACAACGGCCCCGCGCCCACCCACTTTCGCGAGGAGTTCCGCACGCGCGGGCCTTCCAACTATTTCCACGGCAAGCAGGCAGAGGCTTAACCAATGTATAGCTATAACGAATTCGACGAAGCTTTTGTCCGCACGCGCGTTGCCCAGTTCCGCGGCCAAGTGGAACGCCGCATTGACGGCAGCCTGACCGAGGATGAATTCAAGCCGCTGCGCCTGATGAACGGTCTGTATCTGCAGCTGCATGCCTATATGCTGCGTGTTGCGATCCCTTACGGCACGCTGAACAGCGGCCAGATGCGCCAGCTGGCGATGATCGCGGAAAAGTTCGACCAAGGCTATGGCCACTTCACCACGCGCCAGAACATCCAGTACAACTGGCCTAAGTTGCCAGATGTGCCAGATATCCTAGAGGCTTTGGCCGACGTGGAAATGCACGCGATCCAGACCAGCGGCAACACAATCCGCAACGTGACCGCCGACCACTTTGCCGGCGCTGCCGCGGACGAGGTCGCCGATCCGCGCCCCTATGCAGAATTGCTGCGCCAGTGGTCGACCGACCATCCCGAGTTCCAGTTCCTGCCGCGCAAGTTCAAGATTGCCGTAACAGGCGCCGAACAGGATCGCGCAGTGATCGCGGCGCATGACATCGGCTTGCAGCTGGTCGAAAAGGAAGGCGAAATCGGTTTCCGCGTGCTGGTCGGCGGGGGCCTTGGCCGCACGCCGATGATCGGCAAGGAAATCAGCGCCTTCGTGTCGCAGGCCGATATCCTGCCCTATTGCGAGGCGATTGTGTCCGTGTGGAACCTGCTGGGCCGCCGCGACAACAAGTATAAGGCGCGCATCAAGATCACCGTGCACGAGCATGGTATCGACGATATCCGCACCCGCGTCGAAGATCGCTTTGCCCGGATCAAGCCGACGTTCTCTGGCGTGGATCAGGTGCTGCTGGCTGACATCAAGGCGGCCTTTGCGCCGCCCGCCCTGCCCGCGCGCGGCACCGATGGCTTTGAGGCCGCGAAGGCCGCAAACCCTGCGTTCCGCAGCTGGTGCGACACAAACCTGACCGCGCATAAAAACGCGGATTATACCATCGTCAGCGTGTCGCTGAAAAAGCACGGCGCGACCCCCGGCGATGCCAGCGCCGAGCAGATGCGTGTCCTGGCCGATCTGGCCGAACGCTTTGGTCACAATGAGCTGCGCATCAGCCACGAGCAGAACGTGATCCTGCCGCATATCGCCAAGGCCGATCTGGTCGAGGTCTATGCTGCCCTGCGCGCTGTGGAACTGGCGACGGCGAACATCGGTCTGATTTCTGACATCATCGCTTGCCCCGGGATGGATTATTGCGCGCTGGCGACGGCGCGTTCGATCCCGATTGCCCAGCAGATCGCCACCCGCTTTGACGAGCTGAAGCTGGAACACGACGTCGGCCCGCTGAAGATTAAGATTTCGGGCTGCATCAATGCCTGCGGTCATCACCACGTCGGCCATATCGGCATCCTCGGCCTCGACCGTGCGGGGGTTGAAAACTATCAGGTGACGCTGGGCGGCGACGGCACGCAGGATGCGGCGATTGGTGAACGCGCTGGTCCCGGTTTCAGCGCAGAGGAGATCATCCCCGCGATTGAACGTCTGGTGCTGGGCTACATGGACTTGCGCGATGCCCCCGAAGAGACGTTCTTGCAAGCCTACCGCCGTCTAGGGGCAGAGCCGTTCAAGGCTGTCCTTTACCCCGATAAAGAAGGGAAGCGTGATGCCGCGTGACGATCTGCAAGCCCGCGCCGATGCGCTGAATGGTGCGTATAAGCATCATTCAGCGCATGCGGTGCTGGAACGGGCGCTGAAGGACCCTGATGTCGGGCAACTCGCGCTTGTCAGCTCTTTTGGCGCGGAATCCGTGGCGCTGCTGCATTTGGTGTCGGTCATTGATCGCCACACGCCGGTAATCTTTCTGGATACCGAAATGCTCTTTGCCGAAACGCTAACCTATCAGATGGAGGTCGCAGAGCGGCTGAACCTGAAGGACATGCGCGTTTTGCACCCGGACCGGCAGGAGGTGTTTGAGCAAGACAACGAAGGCCTGCTGCACCTTGCCGATCCCGATAGCTGCTGCGCACTGCGCAAGACAGTGCCATTGCAGCGGGCGCTGGCCCCCTTTGACGGCTGGATTACCGGGCGCAAGCAATACCAAGGCGGCAAACGTACGGCCTTGCCGTTCTTCGAGGCGGACGGCGATCACCTCAAGGTGAACCCGCTGGCGCATTGGGACCGGCAGGACGTGCAGGACTACATGACCGAAAACCGCCTGCCCCGGCATCCGCTGGTCGCGCAAGGCTATCCATCCATCGGCTGCGCCCCCTGCACCACGCGCGTTGCGCCGGGTGAAGACCCCCGCGCGGGCCGCTGGCGCAATCAGGAAAAGACCGAATGCGGAATTCACTTTGTGAATGGCAAGATGGTTCGGATACAAGCGCCGGAGGCAAAGGTCGGATGAGTATTTTGAGCAAGATGATGCAGGGGCGCAGCGCCCGGAGGACGATAAGATGAGTGTAATTGTAACCGATACAGGCTTTGCCGCCGATGACTTTGACGGCGACTTTGTGGCCCTTGGCGACGTGGCGCTGGAAGTACCCGGCGCGGTGGATGTGCCATCGGACGCAGAGCCGGACGCCGTGCGCACGGTGATGCAGGCCCCGATGATCCGTATCGCCTTTCCCAGCTTTTCCGATGGGCGCGGCTTTACGCTGGCCGCGATCCTGCGACGTGCAGGCTATCAGGGGCGTCTGCGCGCCTGCGGCCATGTGATTGCGGACCAATACGCGATGGCGCGGCGCAGCGGGTTTGACGAGGTCGAGATCAGCGATGATCTGGCCGCACGTCAGCCAGAGCCGCAGTGGCTGGCCCGCGCCGATTGGCAGGCCCATGATTATCAGGCGCGGATGCGCGGCTAACCCCTTTCCCTTTTCTTGACGAACCAGAGGCGCGGCGCCATCAGGGCTGCGAATGAATGATATGACAGAGCAATCCCCCGTGACCGAAGCCACCGCAAAAGCCGTCCCCGCCCTGCCCGACGCGCAGACCGTCACCGCCGTGACCCATTACACGGACCGGCTGTTTTCGTTCCGCGTGACGCGCCCCGCGTCCCTGCGCTTCCGGTCTGGCGAATTCGTCATGATCGGGCTGATGGGCGATCCGCACCCCGAAACGGGCAAGCAAAAGCCGCTGCTGCGCGCCTATTCTATTGCCTCGCCAAGCTGGGACGAAGAGCTCGAGTTCTATTCGATCAAGGTCGAAGACGGCCCGCTGACGTCCAAGCTGCAGCACATCGAAGTCGGCGATCAGATCATCCTTAAGCCCAAGCCCGTTGGCACGCTGGTGCATGACGCCTTGCTGCCCGGCAAGCGGATCTACTTCTTTTCCACTGGCACCGGCTTTGCGCCATTTGCGTCCCTGCTGCGCGAGCCAGACACCTATGAAAACTATGACGAGGTCATCGTCACCCATACCTGCCGCGATGTGGCAGAGCTGACGTACGGCGCGAACCTGATTGAAAGCATCAAGCAAGACGAGATGATGATCGAACTGCTGGGTGAAGAGAACCTAGCCAAGATCCGCTACTACCCCACCACCACGCGCGAGAAGAGCGCCAAGATGGGCCGGATCACCACGCTGATCGAAAACGGCGAGTTGTTCACCGATCTGGGCGTGCCGCCGCTGAACCCCGAAACCGACCGCGCTATGGTGTGCGGCAGCCTTGCGTTCAACAAAGACATCGCCGCCTTGATGGAGGCCGCTGGCCTGCACGAGGGTGCAAATTCCGAGCCGGGCGAGTTCGTGATCGAAAAAGCCTTCGTCGGCTGACGATTTACGGCGGATTTTTTTACAAGGGCGCGTCCTATTGGGCGCGCCTTTTTTCGTTCAGCTTCTGCCGAACAGCCGGGCGGGCGGTGGAACGTTTAGTCCCGCCGCGTCGCTGACCATAATCGCCTCTATTCCGTAGGCTTTCCGCTAAGCTGCAAATGGCTGCAATCTGCTGGTTACTGCTGGCGGTCACGCAGACCGATACCATTGGGCACCCAAATCCATCATGGATCGACAGCTAAACCGACGCCTCACAAAATGCCGCAACCGGACACTCAAACTTAGGCGGTTGGATGTCAGCTACGCGGACAAAGCTGTCGTTCTGGGTTCAGGGTCGAACATTCATTTTCAGAGATGGTTGACATTTTCGGATGCAATTACATCAGCTAGGTAGTAGCGTCGCAAGGACTCGAAAACCTACAAATCTGTGAAAGTGAAAATGTTTGATTTCCTAAATTCCATATCGGATGCATTGACTCCATATCGCTTGCTTTTGGCGACCGTAGGAATACCGTCACTCACACTATTCGTCACGATATACGTGTCTTGGCGGAATACTCAACTTTCAGCTGCCCTGAAAGTCGCAGAAATGCGTCAAGTATGGATAAATACCTTACGTAATCAGATGGTTGAATATTCAGCGCTGTGCTTGCGACGTCAAAAAGAGCAAAACGGTGACATTGGTGATCTCGCGAATATTAACGGCCAAATTACGTTGATGATGAACTGGGAAGATGAAAATTACCCGGAACTCGAAGAAAAAATGAAAAATCTTTCCAAGAAAGCCATAGGGCTGGAGGAGCTCAAAGAGAATCATATGTCAGATATCAACGATGAATATATATCGGTGTGCCAAAAAATATTACGACGCGAATGGGCTAGATTGAAAAATGACCTGAAGAAGAAACGCGTTTGAGAGCTTAAGTGCTGAAGTTCACTACATTTAATATGGGCTCAAACTGGCCCTTCGCTGTACACTTTGTCTAGGTCTCCTCTTCGGACGTCGTTACCATTCCTTGCAGCTGCGCCAAAAGTCAAGTTTCGAGTTTCGAGTTTCGAGTTTCGAGTTTCGAGTTTCGAGTTTCACAAGCAACGCATAGGCTCAATGATGTAAATATCAGACATACACCGATGTCCGAAAAAGATTGATTTTTTGCCAAGAGCCAGTACCATCACAAAAGAAAACCAAACCAATAGCGGTAGGTTTCGTTTCGATTGGAGAAATGGAAAATGAGTGATAGTATAATTAAAGATGTTGGAGACCAAAATTTTGACCTCAAAAACTCAGCCAAATATGAAGATTTAGAGCAAAACAAGATTGTATGTTATTGGAACGGCGACGTTTATCAGGTAGGACAGAAAGTCTGTAATAGCAATAGCGTATGGATATGCTGGTCTAACGGCCAATGGATCCAAGGTGGGTTTTGCTCATCGTAATATCATTGGTGTCCATTTTTTCTAAATTTCCGTTGGCACGGTAAATGGCACCGCATTTTACCTAAGAGAGCTGCTATCTTCAAACTTTGGCGTTGACGTTTAATCCAGACGCAGGATCGTAGTGAGCTTAACAAGAATGTGCATCAAGTAAACGACCATTTACCTACTACCCCTCGACTGACACCAAAGCCGACCTTCATGCGAAGCGCAGCATCAGGTAGATTGGGCTCGAAGCGGACCTTCGCTGCACATCGACCCAATGTCCGCATGTCGGTTCGATTGCACATGGGTGTCGGTCGCCTCTGATCATCCCTGTCGATTTTCGCTGCACATGGATGATCGTTTTGGTGTCAACCAGCTGGTTACCAAACAGTTGGCCAGCGGCAGACTTCGCATGCGAACTGATCTGGATCAGCGCGCGCATTGGCCGATCTGTTTAACATTGCTCAAAGATCGGCGGTATTTGCGATGTTTTGCGCGTCAGCTGGCTGGGATTCATCGGCCCAGCACCGAAAGCCTAAGACGACCAAAGCATGAAGCACTTACGCCATTGGCCCGTGAGGGCGCGCTATTTTCTGACGTGAGGACCGCCTATGACACGCCGCCGCGATGCCGCAACGCCAGCAGACATACCGGTTGTGGGCTGGAAGGACGTGGCATTTCGCGTCAAGGATGAAATCGCAAAGGACCGCGTCGGGCTGCTTGCTGCCGGGGTGGCGTTCTATGGCTTGCTGGCCCTGTTTCCTGCCATCACCGCCGCGATCGCCATCAGCGGCCTGTTGATAGAGCCAAGCCGCATCCTCGCGCAACTTAGCAGCCTTTCGGGGCTTATCCCCGAGGACGTGATCGCAATCGTGACCAGACAGGCCACGGCTGTTGCGAATTCCCGCCAAGGCAGCTTGGGCTTTGCTGCCATCCTTGGACTGCTGATTGCATTTTATTCCGCATCCAAGGGCATGGCCAGCCTGATGCAGGGCCTCAATATCGCTTATGACGAACAGGAAACGCGCGGGTTCACCGCGCGTTTGTTGGTCACGTCCGCTTTAACGCTGCTGTTGATTGCCGGGCTTGTCTGCGGGCTTGGCGCGACGCTGGCCCTGCCCGTCATTCTGGCCTTCGTGGATATGGGACGGGCCGTCGCGATCCTATTGACTGCGGCCTTGTGGGCCGGAATGATCGCACTGACCATTGCCGGACTTTGCGTGCTTTACCGCTTTGCACCGTCACGCGAGACGCCAGAGTGGAAATGGACATCGGCCGGCGCAGTCGCAGGATGCCTTGTCTGGATCGCGGCATCGGCCAGCTTTGCGTTCTTCGTCAGCAATTTCAGTTATTATAACCAAAGCTTTGGCACCTTGGCCGGCGTTGTCGTGCTGCTGATGTGGTTCTGGATTTCAGCCTACATCGTCCTGATGGGGGCGGAATTGAATGCCGAACTCGAGGCGCAGACGCGCGCCGACACGGCGGCCGGGGACGACAAATCGACGGCTTCGCAGGACGCCGCAAAACCGGGCAATCCGCATGCGACGGGCGGCACATGACAGTCGCATTATTCTGGAAGTCGAAGGAGATGTCTTATGTGCTGGAGCGGTGAAGCCTCGGCGGCGCTGGCAATTGTTGGTATTTCAACCACCGTCTACGCCGCATACAAGAAAGAACCGGCGCCATTGTGGATGGCTCTTGGCTATTTCTCGTCAATGGAGCTTTTGCAGGCCTTCACATATTCGGTGATTGACCAATGCGCACTGCCATCAAATCAGGTCGCCACCCTGCTTAGCTATCTGCACATCGTATTTCAGCCCTTTTTCATCAACATGCTGTCGATGTATTTCATTCCAGATGCTGTGCGGGTCAAGATTCAGTGGCCAGTTTATACGGTCTGTTTTGCATCGGCCATCGTCATGCTTTTGCAGCTTTATCCGTTCGCATGGGCAGGATCGTGTCCACTGGGTGAGGTGCTGTGCGCAGAGCGCCTTTGTTCAGTGTCCGGTAATTGGCATATCGCTTGGGAGGTGCCGACGAACGGCATGCTGAACTTTATAACGGTTGATTCCTGGGCCTCTTTTTTGACCGCTTATCCCACTTATTTCATCGCAGCGTTTGCAATGCCGCTTCTTTACGGGTCATGGCGCATCACGATCTATCACTTCCTGATCGGACCACAGTTGGCCGTTCTACTGACCAACGACCCTAACGAGGTGGCCGCTATCTGGTGCCTGCTATCAATCGGCATCCTGCTGCTTGTCGTGAAAACACCCATAAGACGCTTCATGTTTGTGAAATCTTGGTTGCTGTGGCCGAAACAAAGCGCCTGAAGCCGAAGCGCTTTGTGACCAGGCCATACCTTTGGACGGCAAAAGCGGCCCGTCCTACGGATGCGCCGCGCCAAGGTCAGGCTCATTTCGATTTTAAGTACCCACGCTAACCTGCATCGGTGCGCAAGACTTAGGAAACGGGCAAGCTGCGCAGGACAATCGACACAATTGGCCTGCGCATCTGAAGGAAACCACCGCGTTCGGGTGCCAAAGCAATTTGGCGCCCGTCATGAAATGCCATCCTTCACACAGCGCCCGGCCCGCAAAAATCTGGCCAAATGCGCCCCGCGCAGTCCGCTCATCCCCGCCCATTCAAAGAGGTTTCTATGTCAATATTTTCCAATACCAGCGATCGCCTTTCCGTCCTTGCAAACTTCGGGACGGACCCAGGTTCGCTAAGTGCCGACATCTACGTGCCAAAGAACTTCCCGAAAAACGGCCCGCTTGTGGTGGTGTTGCATGGCAGCACCCAGTCACCAGATGACTACGATATCGGATCCGGCTGGTCCACGCTCGCCGAGGAATGCGGGATCGCGCTGCTGTTTCCGGGGCAAAGACTGACCAACAACATGATCGGTAGCTTTAACTGGTTCGAGACAGGCGACAGCCAGCGCGGCGAAGGCGAGCCTTTGTCTATTCGTCAAATGATCGGCCAAGTCGTCGATGATCATGCCGTCGACCCGTCGCGAGTCTTTATCACGGGGATGTCGTCGGGTGGTGCCATGACATCGGTGATGCTGGCCACCTATCCAGAGGTCTTCGCCGGAGGGGCAATCATCGCAGGGATCGCCTTTGGCAGCGCGACCAACATGATGGAGGCGGTCATGCGCATGAATGGTTTCGGAAGCCCATCGGACAGCCGCCTAGATGCGCTGGTCCAAGACGCGACGGACTTTGCGGGGCCTTGGCCGACGATCTCGGTCTGGCAAGGCGATAGCGATACGACAGTCGCCAGTTCCAACGCCGCGTCCATCGTCGCGCAGTGGCAGCAAATTCACAAAGTCGCAGACAAGCCGACCCGTGTTGAGACCGTTGACGGCTTTCCGCGCAAAGTCTGGTGCGACGCGGACGGGCGCGTGGTGATCGAGGAATTTATCATCACGTCCATGGGCCACGGCACGCCGATCAGCGCAGATGGCGTTGAGGGGTTGGGGGAAGAAGGCAAATACATGCTAGAGGTCGGCATCTCTTCCACCCGCCACATCGCTGATTTCTGGGGTTTGACGCAAGGCGGCGGCGCAGCTTCGGACACCCCCGAAGTGGACAACGCGGCTTAGGCCTAGACCTTTGCCGGGCATGTTTCCGCGTCCAAAGGGCGCGCAGGCATGTCCGGTGTCAGGGTTGCGCGCTGTCCGGCTGTAAATCCGCAAGCGTTTTACGGTCAAAGGCATGAACTGACATCTTTTGGCCTTCTCGCACCACCTGTTCGCGCAGCCCTGCAATCGCGACACGCGCCGACAGGGGAAAAGACTTTTCTAACATCGCGAGGGTTTCACAAAGGCGGGTGACGACATCCGCGTCGGCCATGCCATAGCGTGCAACGGACGCGAAGGCCCGGCAGCTAACTTCCCCCAGATTTACGACGTCGGTCAGGATACGCAGCTCGCCTTTATGGTCGAACCGCATGGGCGACGGAATGTCCCGGGTTGCCAATAGTTCAAAAACTTGCCCCAATCGGTCGATACAATAAAGCGCGGTCGTGGGATCGTTGATGCCGGGCGACAGGGACCGTTGCGCCAATTCCACGATGCGGCGGATGGCGAATTCCAGATCCTGATAGGATGTCCGGTCGCGTCCAATGACGACCGCACCGCGCAAATCCTCGTCGATTTTGTCCGACACCCGCGCCTTTGGATAGGCTGTCATCACACTCGTGCCTTTGGTCACGAACGCGCCGGGGCGCGCTGCGATGCGCAAAACAAGATCATGTTTCACAGCGATCCGCATCAGCACGTCGCCGCCGATGCTTTGGATATACCCATCTGAATCTGCAGATATTTGTCTGCTTTGCGCATCGAAATCGTCGGGCAAAGTCTGCTTAACAGCATCGGCTGGCGGCCCGTCACCCAATCGTTCGGGAAAGACATGATCGACGGCGGCGCAGCCTTCGACAGCAAGTTTTTCCAGCAGTGTTTCGACGCGGATCGACGTCGCGATGTGATGAATAAAGTAAAGCAAGACAGCCACGCTTGCCGCGGCCATCAGCACGCCGAACGCCACCGCAATATGCGGGACAAAGCTGGACCCTTCGGTGCCGCGCACAGACCGCAGCACGAACAGGCAATACAGAAACGTGGCGATGAAGGTCCCCAACACGATCTGGTTGCTGCGATCCCGCATGAAGTTGCCCAATGTCCGCGGGCCGAACTGGGATGACGCCAGCTGCAAAGACAGCATCGTGATTGAAAAGATCAAGCTGGCCACCGTGATCATGGAACTGGCGATCACCGACAACATCGCGCGGGCCCCTTCGGGTCCGAACGTATAAAGCGCGCCGGGATTGTCGTTCTGGGCGACGTCGCGCAGGACATCCACCTCGATCAGCACAAAGGATAGAACGACGGCAAAGACCGCCATGACGGCGGGCAAGAACCAAAAGCTGGCGTTAAGCCGTCCCCAGAATGCCGTGACACGCGTAAGTGAAAATGACGCTGCCATACGCAACTCCTTGTTTTTAGACGGTCTATAGGATCGAAAAGCAGCAAGTTTTAGAGGCGGCCTTGGCCCTGCCCCGGCGCGGCCCACCAAGACCGGAAATCTGATTTCGCATCGATCGCGGCGCTGTGCCGTCCTCATCAATGACTTTGGCGCATCCGGTTCCTGACGCGATCACGGTATCATGCCGGACAGGGACCACACTGATTTCGATCAAGCCGCCCCCACTATCATTGTGTCAGGGCGGCGTTTTCTGGATCAGCGGCTGTGGGCGTCCGAACCAAGACTGATCTCGATCAAGGCCGGGTCAGCCATCCTGTCGTAACTCACTTGAATATGCGGCGGCGCCTGTGCCGGCTTCGACAATCCATTGCCTGCCTTGGCGTGGAACACGAACGGCCCACGCAGGACCACCGGATTATCTGCTGGCATGATGTCCAATCATCGCGCTGGCGTTTCTTCGCCCTTCAAAGGAGCAATTCAATGCCTATTCACCGCGTGGATTCGGCCGACACATCCAGTCTTTTGGATATTTACGCAACCGAGGCATCGCAAAACAGCCTGCCAAAGTATCGGATACCGGACGGGCGCACCGAACCGCGTGCGGCCTACGCCCTGATCCGCGACGAGCTTTTGCTAGACGGGAATGCGCGCCAGAACCTTGCGACGTTCTGCACAACTTGGGTCGAGGATGAGGTCAAGGCGCTGATGGCGGACGCCATCGACAAGAACATGATCGACAAGGACGAATACCCGCAAACCGCCGAAATAGAAAAACGCTGCGTGCATATCCTTGCCGACCTTTGGCATGCCGAAAGATCGCGCGAAACGATAGGCTGCTCTACCACCGGGTCAAGCGAGGCTGCTATGCTTGGCGGGTTGGCGTTCAAGTGGAAATGGCGCAAGCGCCGGGAGGCCGAGGGCAAGGACGCGAGCAAACCCAACATCGTGACCGGCCCCGTGCAGATCTGTTGGAAGAAATTCGCGCGCTACTTCGACGTCGAAATCCGCGAGGTACCGCTAGAAGGTGACGCGCTGGGGCTGAAACCCGAAGATTTGCGCAAATATTGCGACGAAAACACAATTGGCGTTGTGGCCACGCTGGGCGTCACCTTTACTGGCGTTTATGAGCCTGTCGCGGCCTTAGCGGCTGAACTTGATGCGATGCAGCGCGATCTTGGGCTGGATATTCCTATTCACGTCGATGCGGCCTCTGGCGGGTTCATCGCGCCGTTCATTCAAACAGACATCGTCTGGGATTTCAAACTGGACCGGGTCCGGTCGATCAACGCGTCGGGCCACAAATACGGTCTGGCACCGCTGGGCGTGGGCTGGGTGATCTGGGCAACGCAGGACGATCTGCCCGAAGAGCTGATCTTTTATGTCGATTACCTTGGCGGCAACATGCCCACCTTTGCGCTGAACTTTTCCCGCCCGGGCGGCGAAATCATTGCCCAGTATTACAATTTCCTGCGCCTTGGCATGGAGGGATACACCGCCGTTCAGCAAGCCTGTTCGGACACGGCCCAATGGCTGGGGGAACAGATGGTGGCAATGGATTGCATCGAAATGGTCTATGACGGCCACGGCGGCATTCCGGCCGTGGCGTACAAACTGACGGACGCGGATCACGGCTTTACGCTGTATGATCTGTCGGACCGGGTCCGCATGGGCGGATGGCAGATCGCGTCCTATCCGCTGCCGATGAACCGCAAGGACACCGTCGTTCAGCGCATCCTGATCCGGCACGGGGTCAGCCGCGATCTAGCGCAACTGCTGCTGGACGACATCAAGCGTGCCATCGCGCATCTAAAGGAAAACCCGGTTCCGAACTCTACCGCGAAACCCGGATTTCACCATGATTAACGCGAAAACTGATCGTAGCGTGATCCGGAAACGTACCATCTGCGGCGCGGGCCTGCCGCTGATCCTGTCGGCCAGTGCGGCGGCGGCCCAAGACGCAGACACGGCGTCCGGCGGGGTCATCGGGCAGGTGTTCGATACGATAAAGCCGGTGACAGAGGCTGGCGTTCACGGCTTTTTCCAGCTTCTGGACAACCAGCCCATCGCGTTCATTCTGCTGTCGCTTGCGCTGGGAACGCTGATCGGAAAATTCAGCTTCAAGACTATCTCTCTGGGCTCAACCGCTGGCACGCTGCTGGTCGGGGTGCTGTTGTCGATGACCGCGCAAGCGGCCTATGACATCACCTATTCGATCCCCAGTATCCTGTCGTCCTTCATGCTGCTTTTGTTCATGTATGCGCTAGGGCTTAAGGTCGGCCCGCAGTTTTTTTCCGGGCTGCGAAAGGGCGGCCTGGCGTTCCTTGTGATCGGTTTCACCGTCTGGATCCTGAACTGGGTCATCTGCTTTTTCGGGGCCAGTATGGCCGGACTCGCACCGGGCTATGCCACCGGTTTGATGTCGGGCAGCTATACGATCACAGCGATCTTGGGCGTCGGTCAGGATGCCCTGTCCAGCGGTGCCTATGTTCCGCCCGATGGCACCTCGGTCGAGCAGGTCGGGGCCAATATGGCCGCCGCCTATGCGATCAGCTATGTCCTATCGACCGTGCTGACCATTTTGCTGATCCGCTATCTTCCGCGCATGTTCGGCTATGACGCCATCGCCGAGGCGAAGCAGGCCGAAGACGATTTCAGCGGCGGCGCGAAAGACCCGGTGCCGGGTGCCCCCGGTGCGCTGACCATGGGCATGACATCCGTCGGCGTCCGCGCCTTTGCCGTTAGCCACAAGGATTTCATCGGACGGACCCTATCGCAACTGGCAGAGGACTTTCCTGCCGTGCCCATCCTGCGCGTCGTGCGGGACGGCACGATTTTGGACATGACCGGCAATCCCGCCGTGCAGGAAAACGACATTGTCACGGTGCGCGCCGATGTCGAGGATCTGATGGGCAAAGAAATCAAGCTTATCGGCCCCGAATCAAGCAATCCGCTGGCCCGCGACGTCCCCATCGAGGTGGCCGATGTGCATGTGGGATCGCACAAAGTCTCGGGCAAAAGTCTGGCCGACTTTGGGGCGCATCTGTCGGGCGGCGTCACGGTGCAGGCACTGTTCCGCGCGGGCACAGAGCTGCCGCTGGGTCCCAAAACCGACGTTCGCTTCGGTGACGTGCTGCGTCTGAACGGCCCTGATGTCGCCATTCAGCAGGCGGCAAAGCAACTGGGCGGCACCGCGATCCTTTTCACCATGAAGACAGAGGTCCTCTACCTCGCGCTGGCGATGTTGCTGGGGTATTTGGTCGGGATCATCTCGGTCACGATTTCGGGCATCCCCTTTGCGTTCGGCACCTCGGCTGGCGTGATCATGGCGGGCGTGGGTGTCAGCTATTTGCGCAGCCGGAACCCCAGTTTTGGCGGTCCCGTCAATGAGGGCGCACGCAGCTTTCTGCAAGATTTTGGCCTGAACGCCTTTGTCGCCGTGCTGTCTGCCAACGTCGGTCCCAAGGTCATTTCGGCCTTAGGCGGTGATACGATCCTTTGGCTTGCGCTGATCGGCATTGCAGGGGCGCTGATCCCGCCGCTTGTCGCATTTTGGGTCGGTATCAAGATCTTTGGTCTGAACGCGATCATCTCGGACGGGGCGGCGGCCGGTGGGCGCAATAGTACGCCCAGCCTGAACGCAATCATGGAAGAATCCCGCAGTTCCGTCGCCGCCGTGCCTTATCCGGTCAGCTACGCGTTCACGACCGTTCTGGCGTTGATCGGCGGATATTTCTCGATGATCCTGTCCTGATGGATTTGGCCCGTCGCCCTATCCGGGCGGCGGGTGCAATCACGCCGCGACCTTTCAAATGAAAGGCAGGACCGTCAGCGTGATTAAATCGCGGTCAGGCGTAGGCACCCGGGCCGTTTTGCTTGTATCAAAGGGCGAAGCCAATTGGTCCTGACACTGGGGCACCCCCGGATCAGCACCCGATAAAGAAACGCGTCTTGCACGAAGACCCCGCTTGAAAGCTATGTCCCTGACCACGCCGCAGATCCTGATCTTCACAATCCTCGTCGCCATGATGGGACTGTTCCTATGGGGACGGTTTCGCCATGACGTGGTCGCCCTCACGGCCCTTTTGGCCTGCGTGATCGCGGGGCTTGTTCCGTCCGGCGTGGCCTTTGCGGGCTTTGGCCATCCGGCGGTCATAACGGTGGCCTGTGTCCTTGTGCTCAGTCAGGGGCTGCGCAGCACGGGCGCGGTTGATTGGTTGGCGCGCAGCATTCTGCCACGCGATGCCGGACGGATCACAACCCTGCTGGCGTTGATCGGGCTGGGGGCCGCGCTGTCGGGCTTTATGAACAACGTGGGCGCGATGGCGCTTTTGATGCCCATCGCAGTGCAATTGTCGGCCCGTTTGGATCTGGCACCCGGACAAATCCTAATGCCGCTGGCCTTTGGCACAATTTTGGGAGGCATGACCACGCTGGTGGGCACGCCCCCCAACCTGATCGTTTCGGGATTTCGCGAAGAGGCCGGGCTGGGGCAATTTGCAATGTTCGACTTTGCGCCTGTTGGCATCGCGGTTGCGACCTTGGGCGTTCTGTTCGTCGCGTTGATCGGTTGGCGTCTGGTACCTGCGCGCAAATCTGCCGCTGGCACAGGTTTCGACACTGGCACCTATCTGACCGAGGTCCGCGTCCCTGACGGTGGCAAGGCTGTCGGCCTGACCCTGCGCGATTTCGAGGCCGAAATCGAGGACAGCGGCGCACAGATTATCGGCTTAGTGCGAAACGAAGTCCGCCTGACCGCGCCCCATGGCTTGCGCCGCATCAAGGCGGGCGATGTGCTGGTGCTGCAGGCCGATGTTGACGCACTGGCCGAAGCGCTGTCCGTCTTCGGCATTCAGCTTGAGGCGCAGAAATCAGCTGCCGATGAAAAAGACGCACCGGCAGACGACGCGTCCGAAAAGGCACCGCATAAGGTGATGGCAGAAGCCGCCATCCGCACTGCTGAAAAAGTCGAGAAGACCGCCGAGAGCGATGAAAGCGATCAGCGTGACGAGGACATCGTGCTGCGCGAGCTTGCCATTTTGCCGGGTGCGACCATCGCCGGGCAATCAGCCAGCGACCTGCGCTTGCGCACGCGCTACGGGCTTAATCTGCTGGCCGTGTCCCGTGAAGGACAACAGCCGCAGGCACGGCTGCGCAAGCTAAAGCTGAAATCCGGCGATCTGCTGCTCATGCAGGGCCCGGCCGAGATGATGTCCGAATTCATCAACGATACGGGCTGCGTCCCCCTCGGAGAGCGCGAGCTGCGCATCCCCGACAAACGCATGGCGATCATTGCGGGCGCGATCATGCTGGGTGCAATTGGCCTTGTTACGTTGGGCCTGCTGGCTGCCCCCGTGGCCTTTGCCCTTGGGGTTCTGGCCTCGATGGTGCTGCGAACGGTTCCGTTGCGGAAAATCTATACGACGATTGACTGGCCGGTCATCGTGTTGCTGGCCGCACTGATCCCGGTTGCGGGCGCGATGCAGACGACCGGGGCCGCCGATCTGCTGGCGCGTTTTTTGGTCGAGACGATTGCGCAGAGCAACCCTATCGCAGCCCTGGCCGTGGTACTGATCACCACCATGTTCCTGTCGGACGTCATGAACAACGCCGCCACCGCCGCCATTCTGTGCCCCATCGCCCTTGGTATCGCCGCGACCCTTGGCGTCAATCCGGACAGTTTCCTGATGGCAGTGGCGATTGGCGCATCCTGCGCCTTTCTCACGCCCATCGGCCATCAGAACAACACGCTAATCCTTGGCCCCGGTGGTTTCCGCTTTGGCGATTATTGGCGCTTGGGACTGCTGGTCGAGTTGATCGTGGTCGTCGTCAGCATACCGCTGTTGTTGATCGTCTGGCCCTTGTAGGCCGCGCTTTCGCCAGACGCAGGCGGTCGGTGTTTTGGCGTTATATTTTGTAGAACACGATTCTATCGAACACCTGCCGGCGCAAACAAAAAGGGCCGCGCCATGATGGCGCGGCCCTTTTACGTTCGCTTATGCGCGGGTTACAGACCCAGCGCTTCGCGCACGCGGGTCAAGGTGGCGGTCAGCAGTTCGGGGTTGTTCTGCGCGCCTTTGATTGCAGCGGTCAGCGTGGTTTTCTGCACCATCGACAGATCACTCTCGTTCAGCCGTTCGATGACCGCGTCAGCGTCAAAGCCTTCTGGGGTCAGCAGATCGGCCAGCGGCGCGTTTGCTTCTGGCGCGGCACCGGGCGTGACAGTGCCGTCGGCTTCCACAGTGGCATCGATGGCCGCGCCATCTGTGGGGGCCTCTGTGACTGTTTCTTCTGCAACTGGCGCTTCAGCAACTGGCGCTTCAACAGCCGGGGCTGTCATTGCCTCTGCCGCATCGGTGGCCGCGTCTTGGGCCGCGTCGCCTGCGTCTTGGATCATCGCAGCGGCGGCGTCATTCGCCTCTGTCGCCATTGCGCCTGCGGTTGCAGCGGCGTCGCCTGCAGCGGCTTCGACTTCGGCAGCTGCATCAGCGGCGGCGTCTTGCGCGGTGGCGGCAGCGCTGGCGGCCTCGGCGACGGCGGCAGTTGTTGCCTCGTCAGCGGTGGCTTCCATTTGATCAGCAGCGGTTTCGGCCTCGGTCACAGCGGTATCAGCAGCATCGGCGGCCGCATCAGCGGCATCAGTCAACGCATCGCCTGTCGCAGTTGCAGCTTCATCAGCAGCAGCTGTCGCGGCGTCCGCTGCATCATTTGCGGCTTCGGCTGCGTCAGCGGCAGCCTCGTCCGCTGCGGTTGCGGTGTCATCTGCTGCGCCAGTCACGGCGTCTGCGGCATCGCCAGCAGCGTCGCCGATTGCTGCGGCTGCGCCTTCGGCAGCAGCGCCGACGGCAGCGGCCCCTTCGGTCAATGCATCGCCTGCGGCAGCGGCATCAGGCACATCCGTGCCCACGACAGCCTGCGGGTCTTGGCCCTTGACGAAATATTCATAGCCGAAAAAGCCCAAAATGGCTGCAATGACGATGATCACGATGGCGCGCATGGCAAAATCCTTCTAGTTTCGCGGCAAGAATGGCCGCATTCCCCTGTCAGATGCGGGGCGCGCGGCCTTGCGTCAAGGTGAACTAAACCAAATCAAGCTCATTCTTGCCGTTTCACGCCGCTTTGCGCCTTGAAGCATAGGGCGCAGAGGATTAGGTTACGGCCACCCCCTTAAATGACTAAAGGATGAAGACCATAGGACGCAGACCACATAACGCACCCCCGGTGCGTGAGACCGGCCCCCGTATCAACGAACGCATCCGTGGCGGCGATATCCGCCTGATCGGCGCTGAAGGTGAGAACGTAGGTGTCGTGAGCCCAGAGCGCGCGCTGCAGATGGCAGAAGAAGCCGGGCTGGATTTGGTCGAGATTTCGCCCAACGCCTCTCCGCCCGTCTGCAAGATCATGGATTTCGGCAAATATAAGTACGAGACCCAGAAGAAAGAAGCGGAAGCGCGTAAGAAGCAGAAGATCATCGAGATCAAGGAAATCAAGTTCCGTCCGAACACGGACAGCAATGATTACGAAGTCAAGATGCGCAACGTGTTCAAGTTTCTGGAAGGCGGCGACAAGGTTAAGATCACCCTGCGCTTCCGTGGCCGCGAGATGGCCCACCAAGAACTGGGTCGCCAGCTGCTGGAACGTGTTGCAGAAGACACCAAAGAGCACGGCAAGGTGGAAAACTTCCCCAAGATGGAAGGCCGCCAGATGGTCATGCTGATTGGCCCGATGCCGAAGTGATCGCACTGTAGACCGATATCAGGCCCCGGGGGATTCTCCGGGGCCTTTTTCATGGGCGCCGTCGTGGCATCCATTTGGGTGCAGCAGGTCTCCGCTCGCCGGTTCCGGAACACAGGAAGCGTGGGTTAAGCGGCGCGAGACACCCAAACGAAATAGGCCCGCGCATCGCTGCGCGGGCCCTTTTTTACCGTCAAACAAACTTAGCCGTTTGTCAGCAGCTCCGAGATGTTGCGCACAGCCGCGCGGCGGTTGGCCCGCTCACCGGCCTCTGTCTGGATCTTCAGAAACTGCTCACCATAACCTTGGGTGACAAGGTTCTCTGGCGGCACCTGAAAGTACTGCGACAGGGCCAGCGCGACAGTTTCGGCGCGGCGGTCGGACAGGGACAGGTTGTAACCTGCATCACCGACGGCGTCCGTGTGACCCTCGACCAAGAAAATGGCCGACGGGTTCTGCGCAACGATCTGACGGATCGCACCGCCCAACGCTGCCAGCTCGTCCGCTTGGCTTTGCTGGATCGCGGCAGAGCCGGTTTCGAAGGTGATCGCGGCCAGTTCAACCTGCGGCGCAAGGGCGCGGACCTGGCGGATGTCGCGGACCTGTTCCAGCGAATAGCTGCGGCCCGTTTGTGCCAGCAGGCTGGCGGACAGCGCGGCTTCCAACGCGGCCTGATCGCTCAACGCGACAGGATTGGTTGTCACCTCTTGCGGGACTGGCGGCAAGGTGGACACTTCAACGGGCACGCTGGTGCGGTCCAGATCGTCGATCAGCTGCACTTGCGTGCCATCGACGCGGGTCAATGACCGGCGCAGCACGGTGCCGTCAGCGGCGCGGATCGTGGTCACAACGCTGCCGTCCTCACGTGTGATCGTCGTCAGGGTCGAACCGTCGTCAAAGGTGCGCGACGCGACCTGAGAGCCGGCCTGGCGCAGCAGCACGTCGTCGTTTTTCAGCACGCGCAATTCGCCGTCACGCTGCACAACCACGCGATCGCCAGAGTTCGACACCACTTGGTCGCCGTTTTTCAGGATAGAGCCGACAACGACAGCGCCAAGGCCAAGGGCCAGCGCCTTTTCAAAGGTGGACAAGCCGCCTTTGCTGGATTCCGCAGTTGCAGTTTCAGTTGTGGCAGGGTCCGTTGCGGCTGGCGCTTCGGTCGTGGCGGCCGTGACTTTGGTATCAAAGTCCTCGTCCGCGCTCCGCACGGTATCTTCGGTCACCTCTTCGGTCACGACCTCTGGATCGGCGGCCATATCAGGCTGCTCACCGCTGGCTGCAGCTTCTGCGGCAGCAGAACCCTGACGCGCAGCTTCACGCTCTGCCGTGCGGGCGGCCTGCTCTTCTGGCGTCAAAGCCGGCTCTGCTGGCGGTGTTGACGTTTCAGCAGAGGTATCAGCAGCGATGGTGGACTCGCCGTCAGTGGCCGCTGGCGCAGTTTCAGTGTCAGCGGTCGGGGCGACGGTCACGCTTTGCTCAGCGGATGCCTCTGCAGGTGCCGCTGGCTCAACTGGGGCCTCGGCAGCATGCACAACCGGCGCTGGTGCTTCTGGCTCTGCCGGAGTCACCTCTGCGGGCTGCGCCGCGATCGCGGCAGCGGCTGCTGCAGCGTCCGCAGCGGCCTGATCCGTGGCTTGATCAATCGCCTGCTGGTCAACGGCTGGTGCCTCAGGTGCCACTTCTGGCTCTACTTCTGGCGCGGGCTCAGGTGCCACTTCTGGCGCTGGCTCGGCCATCGCTTCTGGCGCGACCTCTTCCGCGGCGCCGGGCACAGGCGCTTCGCTCACCTCTGGTTCAACCGGGGCGTCCGCCACGGGCGGCTCTTCAGCTGCAGGCTGGGCCTCGGGTGCTGGGGCAGCCTCAGCTGCAGTCTCTTCCGCTGCCTGCGCCGCTTGATCAGCTGCTGCCGCGTCAGCAATCGCCTGATCCGCCGCCGCTTGATTAGCCGCAGCCTCATCCGCTGCTGCTTGGTCCGCGACCGCCTGATCGGCTGCGGCCTGATCGGCAGCACCCTCTACCGGCGCGTCAGCAGGCGCGTCAGCCATGCCTTCCTCAACGGCAGGAGCTTGCGTATCAGCAGCAGTCGCCTGCGCCAAAGCCAGTTCTTCACCGCCAGCCTCTGTCGCCTGTGCCATCGCATCAGGACCGCAAACTGGACCCGCTGCCGGATCAGCCTGCGCCGCATCGCCGCCTGCTTGGGTCAAACCATCAATCATGGCCCGCGCCAAAGCGTCAGCACCATCAACGGACTGACCGTTGGCAGTCACGCAGGGAAAGGGTGCTTCTGGCGTTTGGGCAAAGGTAGGTGTTGCCAACGACAGGCACAAAACGAGAGAGGTCGTGGACTTGAGTGAAATGGATCGCATGGAGGTCCTCCGCAAAAACTGACCCGGTGATCCGGGCGTTGCAAATGAAACCACCGGGTGGTGTTCCGCGTTCCGGGGCAAACACAGGCTATGGCGGATTTCCGCCGATCCCCCGCATCTCCATCGCGCATGAAACGACCGGGCCATTAGCCGACACTCACCCTCCCCCCCTTCTTCTGGTCAAAAATACCGCGGGGGAGGCGCAGCCGGGGGCAGAGCCCCCTCCAACCTCGCCAATAGCTCTCTCCACCCGCGTCAGTCCGCCACCCGCCTTGGCCGCGGGCGAGAGGGAATTTCTTTGAGCAAACCGCCCACCCCCATCGCGGCGATGTCGTCTGGCGTCACCGCCACACCGCACAGCAATCGCTCTAGCACCCAGTCCGCGCCGTTCAGCGCAGGGGACCGCGCACAGCCGGGCAGCCCGATCACAGGCCGTTCGCCCAGCGCGCCGATGAACAGCAGGTTTCCCGGATCGACGGGCATCCCGAAATGCAGCACCTCGCCGCCCGCCTGCCGCAGCGCTTCGGGCGCGGTGTCATGCAGATCGGACGTGGCAGAGCCAGTCAGGATGCAGATCAGCGGCGCATCGCAGGCGGCTAGCGCAGCGGCGATCGCGGCGCTGTCGTGGTCCACCAAGTCGCGCCCGGCAAACCCCACGCCAAGACGGTCCAGACGGATGCGCAAAGACCGCTCTCCCTTGTCCCCAAGATCGCGGCCTGCGCGGGTCTCAACCAGCGCAACGCGGTCAATCTGCGGGTGGTGCAGCGCGATTGCGCCCTGCCCGGCGGCACACGCGGCATCAAGGTCGGCTTGCGGCACGGCGTAGGCGATAATCTTGATCGTCGCGACCAACCCGCCGGCATCCATCCGGTGCAGGTCCGGCACGGTGGCCACGGTGATCATCGGATTGATGCGGTTCAGCGCGTGCAGCGCTGCGGCGTCCAGCGCCGCTAGGCCCGGTGTGTCGGCGATCACATTGACGCGGCCCGTCGCAGCGGTGCCAAGGCGCAAACCCGGCACAGCCCCGACCAAGGCCGCGGCCAAGACGGCGGCGGCGATGTCTTCGCCCACGTCGCCGGGGTCCAGTTGCGCCACGGTGATCTGCGTATACCCAGCTGACGCAAGCGCCGTCAGGTCAGCCTTCGTCAGCACATGTCCTTTGGACAGCACCAGATCGCCCGCGACTTCGCGGTGCGCAAGGATGGCGCCCAGCGCACCTGCAACGGGGACAGGGCCGAACCTCATTGCGCGCGGCGCAGGGTCGCGATGACCTGCGCCATGATGCTGACGGCGATCTCTGCCGGGGCGCGGCCACCAAGGTCAAGGCCGACGGGGGCGTGGATACGGGCGATGTCAGCCTCTGCAAAACCCGCCTCGGTCAGGCGCAGAACGCGCTTTGCGTGGGTGCGGGTCGAGCCAAGGCAGCCAAGGTAGAACGCCTGCGATTTCAGCGTCTGAATGATCGCGGGATCGTCGAGTTTGGGATCATGGGTCAGGGTCACAACCGCCGTGCGCGTGTCAGGTGCCAAGGTTGCCATCGCCTCGTCCGGCCAGTCCTCTATGATCGTCTCGCCCGGAAACCGTTCGGCAGAGCCAAAGGCCCCGCGCGGGTCGATCAGCACGGGGTCATAGCCGCAGGCGCGGGCCATGGGCAGTAGGGCTTGCGCGATATGGACAGCGCCCACGACGATCATGCGCAGGGGTGGATTGTGGATCGCGATAAAGGTCTGGCCGTCCTCTTCGAACCCAGAACGGTCAAGGCGGAAGCGGTCCGGGAAATCAGCGGGATGGGCCAGCTTGCGGGCCTGCGCCTGCGCGGCGGTGACATAGGCGATGGGCTGGCGCGCGGTGATGGCGGCGACCAGTTGTTCCAGCAGGTGCACAGGCATCGCCCCGCCCACCGGTTCGACCAACACGCGGATGCGCCCGCCGCAGGCAAGGCCGACGGCAAAGGCTTCGTCATCGCTGACGCCGTAATCCAGCAGGCGCGCATCGCCGCTTGGGATGGCGTCGAGCGCTTCCATGATCACGGCCCCTTCGACGCAGCCGCCAGAAACAGAGCCTTCCATATGGCCGTCCGCATCGATGATCAGCAGCGATCCCACCCCGCGCGGGGCAGAGCCCCAGGTTTCCACCACGGTGGCCACCGCCACAGCGCGGCCAGCGCGGTGCCAATCAAGGGCGGTTTGAAGCAGGTGATCTGACATTGGGCGGACCTTACTGGGAATTGGTGGCGCGGGTGAAGGCAAAGGGGCTGGGCGATGGCTCCGGCGCGGGATTGCGCAGGGCGGCCATCAGGCGATTTTTCTCTCCTGTATCATCAGGGCGGGACAAGGCTTCTGCAAGTCCTTGGAGCGACGCGATATTGTGACCCGCGCGCAGGCTGGTGACATGGGGCAGCATGGCAGCAATACCGCGAGCCTTGGGCGCAAAGCCATCCCAGCGCAGCAAGGGATTCAGCCAGATCAACTGGCGCGAGGTCAGAGACAGCCGCTGCATTTCGCGGCCCAGATCAGCGTCAGGGTCCCGGTCAAGGCCATCGGTGATCAGCAGCACCACCGCCCCCTGCCCCATAACGCGGCGCGACCAGTCGCGATTGAAGTCGTGCAGACACGCGGCGATGCGGGTGCCGCCTTCCCAGTCCTGCGCCTCTGCCCCGGCCGCTTGCAGGGCCGCATCCACGTCGCGGGTGCGCAGGTGGCGGGTGATATTGGTCAGCCGCGTGCCGAAGGTGAAGGCATGAACCTGCGCCCAATCCTGCCCCTTGGCGTTGGCGACCCCGTGGACGAAGTGCAGCACGGCGCGCGAATATTGCGACATGGAACCAGAGATATCGCACAGCACCACCAGATTGGGATAGCGGGTGCGCTTTCGTTTGGTTTTCAGGTCAGCGATCTCTCCTCCCTTTCGCATGGCGGCGGCCTGGGTGCCGCGCCAATCGGGAATGCGGCCCGGCAGCGCCTGCGTGCGGCGCGATGGCAGGGGTTTGACGGGCAGCTCTAGCGTGGCGAGGATCCGGCGGGCGGCATGCATTTCCGCAAGGCTCATCTGTTCGAAGTCGAGGGTGCGAAGCCGCTCTTGCGCTGAAATCGTCTGACTGGCGTCAATATCGAGCAGCATCTCGTCCTCGGGCTGCTCTTCTTGCTGGGGCGTATCGCGCTCTTGCCCGTCGAGCAGCGCCTCTGCCGCGCGTTTTTCGGCGGCCACGGCCGTGCGGTCTTCGGCCACGCCCCGCACCATAGGCGACATCATCGCCATCATATGTTCCATAAAGCGCGGATCGCGCCAGTACAGGCGAAAGAGTTGCGAGAAGACGGCGGATTCTTCGCGTTTGGACACGAAGCAGGCGTGCAAGGTCCAATAGAAATCGCGCCGTTCGCTAAAACCCACCGCCTGCACCGCGCGGATTGCATCGACGACACGGCCGGGGCCAATGGGCAGGCCCGCCCGGCGCAAGGCACGGGCGAAATGGGCGATGTTGTTGGCGAGTTTGGGATTGTCTGGAAGTTCCAGATCGGCAAGTTCTACCACGTGGCCTTGACTGGGGGTTTCACACCCCCAGACCCCCGTGACATATTTTTATTCGGGTGAAAGATCATAGCGGCAGGGCGGCGCGGGCGTCGTCGAGGATTTGTTTGGCTTTGGAGCCTTCGATCTTTTGGATGTCGTCCTGGTATTTAAGGATGGCACCGAGGGTATCGGCGATGACCGCGGGGGACAGGTCGATCACGTCGAGAGCGAGCAGGCATTTGGCCCAGTCGATGGTTTCAGCGACGCCGGGTTTTTTGAATAGGTCTTCTGTCCGCAGGCGCTGCACGAAGGCGACAACCTCGCGCGACAGGGTCTCAGCCGCCTCTGGTGCGCGGGCGTGAAGAATGTCGAGTTCGCGGTCGAAGTCGGGATAGTCGACCCAGTGATAGAGGCACCGGCGTTTGAGGGCGTCGTGGACCTCTCGGGTGCGGTTCGAGGTCAGGATCACGATGGGGGGCGTTGGTGCCTTGATTGTGCCAAGCTCTGGTATGGTGACTTGGAAGTCAGAGAGGGCTTCGAGCAAGAACGCCTCGAACGGGGCGTCGGTACGGTCAAGTTCGTCGATCAGCAGGACGGGCGCGCCGCCGGGTTGGGGGCGCATGGCTTGTAGCAGGGGGCGCTCTATCAGGTATTCTTCGGTGAAGAGTTCGGCCTTGAGTGCGTTGCGGTCGGTACCGCCGGAGGCTTCTGCCGTGCGGATCGCGATCATTTGTTCGGCGAAGTTCCATTCATAAACTGCTGATGCGGCATCCAAGCCCTCATAGCATTGCAGGCGGATCAGGCGGCGGCCCAGCGCAGCGGACAGCGCCTTGGCCAGTTCGGTTTTTCCGGTGCCGGCCTCCCCCTCTAGGAACAACGGACGGCCGAGTTTGAGGGCCAGAAAGACGATCGTCGCCAAGGCGCGCGGGCAGATGTAGTTTTCCGCCGCCAGTGCGGTTTGCACGTCATCAATCGTATCGAACATTGCCAGTCCCCCCTTGGCCGCAACCATTCCATCCAACCTGCACCGCAGGGGGGCCGCGTCAAGCGGTGCATTGCGGGCCTACGGCCAAGGTCGTATGTTTTGGCGAAATAAGCGGCGGCCGCGCCAAACCTAAAAACGGGCTTATCGCGCCCCTATTTTTGCCGCATTAACCTAGCAAACAGGTCAAAATCGACAGGTGCCTCGCACCGCGACAGGAGAGCCGACATGACGGATCACGCGCTACGCTTCAAAACCGAGTTCAAAGGACTGGAGGCTTCTGAATGGTATGAAGCCCTAGAGGAACTGGTGGAAGAGCATGGATCCTTCACGCCGCTGGGCCGCGATCATGTGGCGACGTTTTTGGATGCAGGGCCCAAGTTGCTGGTTACCTTCGAGCATGCCGAAGAGGTGCAGGAACTGGCGGACGCCGCCCCGCGCGGCTTTGCCTTTACCCAGCGCGAAGGCTGGTCCCATTTGGCAATCATCAGCCGCGGGGACGGCTGGTTTCGTGATCCCGCGGTCTATCGCTATATTGACCGGCTGATCGACGACGGCTTCTTTGAGGATTTCGAGGACGTCTTGTTCTTTGGCGCGCAGGCGGGCGGTTATGCGGCCGCCGCTTATAGTGTGGCCGCCCCCGGCGCGCGCGTCCTGGCGCTGCGGCCGCAGGCGACGCTTGATCCGACCACGGCAGGCTGGGACAATCGGTTCATCGCACAGCGGCGGCTGAACTTTACCGACCGCTATGGCTATGCCCCCGATATGGTCGACGCGTCCAAGCAGACCTATATCGTGTTCAACCCGCAGCAGCGCTTTGATGCGATGCATGCGGCGCTGTTCACCAAGCCTAATGTCACCATGCTGCGTGTGATGGGGCTGAATGGGCGCCTTGATGTGATGTTCGACACGCTGGGCGGGCTGGACGATATGATCCGTGCCGCAATGGCAGGAGAGCTGACACCCCAGCGGTTTATTCAGGCCTTGGCCGCGCGTAAGACCTTTGCCCCCTACCTGCGCAATCTGGTCCGCCGGGCGCGCGATTCGGGCCATGCGCGACTAGCAGCCGTCGTCTGCCGCACCGTCTTGGACGATGGTCATGACGCTTTTTTCATCAGACAGTTGCAAGACATGGGCGAGCCGCTGCCTGAAGCCTACCAAAAAGACGCCGTGCGGGCCTAAACGGGGCCGCGATAGCGGGCCAAAGATCTGGTCAGGGGCGGGCCTTGGGTGTATGCCCGCCCCATGCCTGACCAAAAAATCACAGACCTGACCCTGCGCCGCCCAGACGACTGGCACTTGCACCTGCGTGATGGTGCGATGTTGCAAGCCGTGTTGCCGGAAACGACGCGGCATTTTGCCCGCGCCATCATCATGCCAAATCTGGTGCCGCCTGTCGTTACAGGCGATCAGGCGCGCGCTTACCGCGACCGCATTTTAGCCGCCCGGCCTGAGGGCAGCGATTTTGTGCCGCTGATGACGCTTTACCTGACCGAAGAGACTGACCCGGACGACGTCGCCGCCGCCCACGCGGCCGGTTTGATCGCCGCGGTGAAGCTTTATCCGGCTGGCGCGACCACGAACTCTGCCAGCGGCGTGCAGGATTTCGATAAAGTGCGCCCGGTGCTGGACCGTATGGCCGAAATCGGCCTGCCCCTGTGTGTGCACGGCGAAGTCACGGATAGCAGCATCGATATCTTCGACCGCGAGGCGACGTTTATCGACCGCATCCTCAAGCCGATGCGCAAGAAGAACCCCGACCTGCGCATCGTGATGGAGCATGTCACGACGCAGGACGCGGTGGATTACGTGCGCGATACGGCCAAGAACCTGGCCGCGACGATCACGACCCACCACCTGATCATCAACCGCAACCACATCCTTGCGGGCGGGATCAAACCGCATTTCTATTGCCTGCCCGTGGCGAAACGCGAAACCCACCGCATTGCGCTGGTGCAGGCGGCGGTGTCTGGCGACAAACGCTTTTTCCTTGGCACGGATTCCGCCCCGCATACCGACGCGGGCAAATTGCAAGCTTGCGGTTGCGCCGGGATCTTTACCGCGCCCAACACAATGTCCTGCTTGGCAGAGGTGTTCGAGGCCGCAGGCGCGCTGCGTCAGTTGGAGGCCTTCACCTCTTTGAACGGTCCCGCCTTTTACCGCATGGCCCCGAACGAGGGTACGATCCGCTTGGTCAAAGGCGACCCCGTGTCCTACCCCGCCCAGATCGACACGGCAGATGGCCCCGTCACTGTCTTTGATCCCGGCTTCCCCCTGCATTGGCGTGTGACCTGAAGACTGTTCACTGACGTCTTCGCGCCCCAAAACTTTTCGCCCCCACCGAACAAAAGGTTTTCGACATGATCCCCACCGGCTTTCCCGCAAAAGACGAAATCGCCCGCCTGACCGCTGGCATGTTGCTGGAAATCGGGGCTGTCGATTTCAACACCAAGACGCCCTTTACCCATGCCAGCGGCAAGCAGGCCCCGACCTACGTCGATTGCCGCAAGCTGATTTCCTACCCCCGCATCCGCGCCACACTGATGGATTTCCTATCCGTCACCATCATGCGCGAAGTGGGTTTTGAGGCATTCGACAACATCGCCGGCGGCGAGACGGCAGGCATCCCTTTTGCCGCCATGGTCGCCGAACGCCTTGCCCTGCCGATGACCTATGTGCGCAAAAAGCCCAAAGGCTACGGACGCAATGCCCGCATTGAGGGCGTGATGACCGAAGGCCAGCGCGTTTTGCTGGTCGAGGATCTGACCACCGATGGCGGCTCTAAACTGTCCTTCGTCGATGCGATCCGCGACACCGGGGCCACCTGCTCTGCCACCGCCGTGATCTTTTTCTACGGCATCTTTGAAGGCGTAGAAGAGCGCCTGTCGGACCACGGCGTGCAGCTTTTGCACCTGTGCACGTGGTGGGATGTGCTCGAAGTCGCGCGCGCGCGCGGCAGCTTTGACAAGGAAACCTTGGACACGGTTGAAGCCTATTTGCGCAACCCGGCGGGCTGGGTCCCCGGCGTGATGGTCTAGGCAATCCAAGCGAAAATTCGCTGAGCAATTTAAAAGTTTTCCGGCGCGTGGCCCCTTGTATTGTGGCCGCGCGCTAGCCGCATAGCACATCTTGTGCTAAGGTGCTTGGGGCGGACTTCTCCACAAAAATATACAATTTGGGTCCGGCGGCGGGCTGGTCTATGACCAGTGAACGCGTGCGGGGGCATCGCGGACATGTAAATGGGGACAGGGATCAGATGAACGAGATCAGCACTTTTAACGCGACCGGCACGAACGAGGCCACCGTGGACGCCATGCCCCATTCAATCGAGGCAGAGCAGCAGCTGCTGGGCGCGATTCTGACGAACAACGATATTTTCGACCGCATCGCCTCTGTCGTCGGCCCGCAGCATTTCTATGACCCGGTCCATGCGCGCATCTTTGACTGCGCCGCCGCGCGGCTTGCCAAGAACGCGCTGGCCAGCCCCGTCACGCTGAAATCCTACATGGAAGACGACGAGGGCCTGGCCGAACTTGGCGGCGGTGCCTACCTCGTGCGTCTTGCCGCCAGCGCGACCTCTGCCTTTGCGGCGCGGGACTACGCGCAGATGATCTATGATCTGGCGATCCGGCGGCAGCTGATCCAGGTCGGGCAAAGCATCTCGGCCAAGGCGTCAAAGGTCGATGTCTCGTCCGAACCCAAGGACCAAATTGTCGAGGCCGAACAAGCGCTTTACGCCCTTGCCGAAAGCGGCACAGCAGAAAGCGGCTTTCAGTCCTTTCTGCGCGCCGTCACTGATGCCGTGAACGTCGCCAACGCTGCCTATCAGCGCGATGGCGGCTTGGCGGGTGTCTCTACCGGTTTGATCGACTTGGATAAAAAGCTCGGCGGCCTGCACAAATCCGACCTTTTGATCCTCGCGGGTCGTCCGTCGATGGGTAAAACCTCGCTCGCGACCAACATCGCCTACAACATCGCGAAGGCCTATAAAAAAGGCATCCTGCATGACGGCACCGAAGGCGCAGTCAACGGCGGCGTCGTCGGTTTCTACAGCCTCGAGATGTCGGCAGAACAGCTGGCCGCGCGTATCCTGTCAGAGGCGGCAGAGGTGCCGTCCGAACAAATTCGCCGCGGCGACATGACAGAGGTCGAATTCCGCCGCTTTGTCGATGCGGCCAAGCAGCTGGAATCCTGCCCGCTGTTCATCGACGATACCCCCGCCTTGCCAATCTCTCAGCTGGCCGCCCGCGCGCGGCGGCTCAAGCGGACGCAAGGCCTCGACGTGCTGGTTGTCGACTACCTTCAACTGGTGCGCGGCACGGGTCGGTCGGAAAACCGGGTGAACGAAATCTCGGAAATCACGATGGGCCTGAAAGCGATCGCCAAGGAATTGCAGATCCCCGTGATCGCCCTGTCCCAGCTGTCGCGTCAGGTGGAAAACCGCGAAGATAAACGCCCGCAGCTGTCTGACCTGCGCGAATCCGGCTCGATCGAGCAGGACGCCGACGTCGTGATGTTTGTGTTCCGCGAGGAATACTACAAGGAACGCGAAAAGCCCGGCGATCACGAGATGGACAAGATCTCGATCTGGCAAGAAGAGATGGAACGCCTGCGCGGCAAGGCCGAAGTCGTGATCGGCAAGCAGCGTCACGGTCCCATCGGCACAGTGGAACTGTCGTTCGAGGGTCGCTTCACCCGCTTCGGCAACCTTGTGAAGCCATGGCAGCAAGACGGCGGCGGCGGCGATGTCGGGTTTTAACATTCGCGGGGTTGCACCCACGGATGTTCCCGCGCTGGCGTCGATGTCTGACGCGCTTGGCAGATTCCATGACGAGACAACGAAGGCCGATCCTGTGGCCTTGCACCGCGATCTATTCGCCGCGCCACCTTGGGTTTGGGGCCTGATCGCTGAGGCCGGGGCACAGCCCATCGGCTACGCTCTCATGCTGCCCACGGCGCAGGTGCAACATGCTCGCCGCGGCATCGATTTACACCACCTGTACGTCGCGCCAGATTGGCGCGGCAAAGGCGTTGGTCGCGCCCTGATGACCACCGTGGAAACGCACGCCCGCACATTGCACTGCAGCTACGTCACCATTGGGACCGACCCGCAAAATATCAGCGCGCAAGTTGCCTACGAATCCCTTGGGTATATGCGCCGCGCCCCCGGCCCGCGCTTTTCAAAACAGCTTTAACGCCCCCCTTCTTCTGGTTATAAATACCTTGCGGAGGTGTGGAGGCGCAAAGCCTCCACGCGGCCCGGCACGGGCTGCCCACGGCCCTGTCATTTGCAACCCCCGCCGGCGGCCCTATCTTGGTTCAAACCGCCGAAAGGGCCGCCATGACCGACGACACCCACCTGACCCGCACGCAGGCACGCAATATCCGCAATGCCCGCGACCTAGAGGATCATGTCAGCTGGCTCGACAGCATCACCGGCACTGCGCTTGGCGTGCTTGCCGTGGCCTCTGGCATTTATACTTACCTTGGCGTGTCGTCCCTACTGGATGACAACGGTGCGCTCTCTGTCTTTGCGGCGCTGGCCTATTCTGTCGCTGTCTCCGTCGGCATCTTCGTCTTCTGGTCCTACATGATGCGGCTTGTCCCCGCCGTGCGCACTGCAGGCGCGCGCATCGGTCTTGGCCTGTCGATGATCCTGGGCAGCCTTGCCATCGTCGCCATGTCGTCTTGGCTGAACGCCGCAGCCCTTGCCGGGGCTGCCGCTGTGGAACAGCACCTTGCGACAACCGTGCAGCAATACCAGACCGCGCTGGAACGCAGCGACGAGATTACCCAGTCAGCCCAATCGCTGGCCCGCGACGTCGCCCGCGTGCGGCAATCCTTCGATGACCTGAGCGAGCAAGAGGCCACCGGTCAGCTCTCTGGCTTTGCGGGCCAAGGTGCGGTCTTCCGCCTGCTGCGGCAAAAATCCGACGAACTTGCCGCGCTCGAGGCGCAGATCACCGCCCAGCAGCCCCTCGTCGAACAAGCCTTCGCGGAAGGCAACGCCAGCCTGTCGCGCATGCGCGCCCTGACCGTCGAGCAGGGCCCGGTCGAGGCCCGCTCTGTCCCCTTCTCTGAAGAGGCCGTGCGCCTTGCCAATGTGATCACCCAGCTGCGCCAGCTTTCTGTCGCGCCCTTGGTGAACCGCGCGGCGACTGACCTGACGGACGCCGTCGTGCTCCCCAGCCTTGACGGCTCCGACAGCGATACGCGCGCGGGCCAGCAAGCGACCATTGATTCGGTGCTGTCGGTCCTGCAACAACGCGCGCAAACCTTGCAGGCGGCGGCCCAAGACGTGCTGTCGATGACGCCGCCGCAGGAAATCAGCTACACACCGATCAGCGCCGCCGACGCGGTGATCCTTTACGCGGGCAATTTCATTCCCAGCTGGGCCGGCGCGATCGCGATTGACCTGCTACCTGCCGTGCTGGTGCTCATCCTTGCGGTCACCCAAGCCGCCATCCGCACAGGCCGCGATGGCACCGCGGTCGAGGATTCGATGACCCTGTCAGAGCTGCGCGCCGCGATCACCGCGATCCGCGATATGGACACATCACTGGCGCGGTCAGAGCCTCGGACCCCGCCCGTGCCTCTCTCTGATGCGCCCGTCGGCACCCCGAAACCCGCCGCCCCAGACAACGCAACCACAGACGACACAACCACTTCATGACCGACATGCCCCCGCCGCTGCCCCATACAGCCAAAGAGCAGGCCCAAGCCGCGTCAAAATGGCCCGCCAGCCGTATGCTGCGCTGGATCTTCGGCCTGCAACTGGTCTTCGCTGCCGTCCTGCTGGGCTCGGACATGCTGCGGGTGCTGCCGCAGCTCGCCTTCCCCTCCAGCGCGCCCGATATTACCCAGCCCCTTGGCCCCGGCGATCAAACCCGGCGCTATGAACCGGCACAAATCGACCCGCGCCCGGCCCGCCCCGGCTCGCGCCCGATTCCCACGACGACAGACATGCCGTCACGCCTGGAATTTGTAGACGCCGTCTGGGACGGCCAACCCGTCATCACTCTGACCGGCCAAATCGCCCCCGGCGACGCGGCCCGCTTTGCCGACTTTCTGACCACCGTCGACCCCGCCCCCACGCAGGCCTTCCTCAATTCCCCCGGTGGCTCGGTCCAAGACGCCCTCGCCATGGGCCGCCAAATCCGCAGCCTTGGCATCAGGGCGCGCATGACCGCCACCGACATCTGCCTCTCCGCCTGCCCCTACTTGCTCGCCGCAGGCACACCCCGCACGGTCGAGGACGGCGCGCTTGTCGGTGTGCACCAACACTATTTTGGCAAAAACACCGCCCTGCCCGCCTTTATGGCGGTCGAAGACATCCAACGCGGCCAGGGCGAGGTCATGGAATACCTGTCCGATATGGACATCAACCCGCTGATCATGCGCCACGCGCTTCTCACCCCGCCCGACGAAATCTACCTGCTTACCCCGGATGAAATGCAGACTTACAACCTGACCACTCCTGACTAATCGCAGCCCCCATCATCTTGCCACAAATACTCCCGCCGGAGGCATACGGCCTCCACCCCATCCGCCTTACTGATCGCCCCATTCCTCGCTTTTTCCCCGAATACTCCCGCCGGAGGCACCCGCCCCCGCGAAAAACACGAAATCCCGCCTCTTGCCGCCGCACCCCTGTCCTGTCAAAAGATGCCGCATGAGCACTGGACACCTGACAATCGACCTTGCGGCCCTTGCCGCGAACTGGCGCAGCCTGAATGCATTGACGTCGTGCGAAACCGCCGCCGTCATCAAGGCGGACGCTTACGGCCTTGGCGCGGACCGCGTCGCCAAGGCGCTGGCCAAGCAAGGCGTGCGTACCTTCTATGTGGCCATGGCCGAAGAAGGGGCCGCCGTGCGCGCCGCTGTTGGCGACAAGGCGCAGATCCGGGTGCTGACCGGGCACATGCGCGGCGACACCGATATGATCGCAGACCTGAACTTGACGCCGATCCTGAACACCATCGACCAGATCAACCGCCATTTCGAAGCGCTGCCAGATCATTCCTTCGGCCTGCAACTGGACACGGGCATGAATCGCCTTGGTCTGGAATGGGACGACTGGGCCGCCGTGGCAGAGGCCGCGCTGCGCCGCAAACCCGTTGTCGTCATGTCGCATCTGGCCTGCGCAGACGAGCCTGATCACCCGATGAACCCATACCAGCTGGATATTTTCCACCAAATGACCGACGGGATCACCACGCCGCGCAGCCTTGCTGCGACGGGCGGGATCCTGCTGGGGCCGGACTATCACTTTGACGAATGCCGCCCCGGCATCGGCCTTTACGGCGGCCTGCCGTTCGAGGATGCCCGCCCCGTCGTGCGCCTTGATCTGCCTGTCATCCAGCTGCGCGACCTGACCGCGGGCGAAGTCGTCGGCTACGGCAATTCGTGGCAAGCGGAACGTCCGACGCGCCTTGCGACCATCGCTGCGGGGTATGCTGACGGCTTGCTGCGCTCCTTGTCCCGCGGTGCAATGCTGTATCACGGCGACACGCCCTGCCCGCTGGTGGGCCGCGTGTCGATGGATTTGATCACGGTAGACGTGACCGATCTGAACGAGGATCCCGCCGCGCTGGCCTTTATCTGTGACGCGCAACCGGTGGACAGCTTGGCGCAAAGTGCAGGCACGATCGGTTATGAAATGTTGACCGGCCTTAGCCCGCGTTATTCGCGCCGCTACGTCGGCTAGGGCTGCCGCGATTCGGTGATTCCATCGCGTTATGGCTGACCTGATCGGCGGTATGCCGCAATTCTGCCATCTTATTGCCACAGTTCACGAAAAACTGCGGAAAAGCTGAACCTTAGATTGTTGCCGCTCAGCCGGACTTGCCTGCGGGCACAATCCGCAAAACAACAAGATCTCGCTCTATAGGCGAAAATGCGGCGCTCACATCGCCGCAAAGGACAGTCGCGTCGCCCGTCCGCCAGCCCCTCGTTTCCACAGCGGAAACAATGGTGTGGACAGGCCAGAGCCAAAACAATGGACCTGCTTTGCAAATAGCCTAACTATCAAATTATAGATTTATTCATGTTTATGCGACGGGACGGCGGCTTATGACCACTACTTTGCGCGACCTTGTGCGGTTGATGCACAGCCTCGCTCTTTTCACCGTGTCGTTCTTTGCGTTTTGCGCCATTTTCTACACCGTACTCTGCGCCCTTGGCGTCGCCGGCTGGCTGCAAATAGACGCAACGCTCGGCGGCGTGGCATATCCCAACGCAGGCCCGTGGATCCAAGGCGCGCTAACTGCGATTTTGGGCGCGATGGCGTTTTTCCTGCCCACCCATATGCGCATGATGAAGTTGGAAACCAGCCACCGCAATTTTCACATCAGTATGGATGACGTCGCGCGCGCCTATCACGATGTCCACGCCGCCGACCGCGCGGGGGTGTTCACGCTTAGCTCTGAATTTGACGCCGTGCGCGAACGCCTTGCCTATCTGCGCGACCACCCTGACCTGCCGCAACTTGAGGCCGGCGTCATGGAAGTCGCTGCGCAAATGAGCGTGCAAAGCCGTCATCTGGCCGAAGTGTATTCCGCCGAACGTGTCGCCCGCGCTAAGGCGTTTCTGCGCCAGCGCCAGCAAGCCGCAGAAGAGCAGCAAGAGCGGATCATGGAAGCACTGCACATTTGCGAGCAGATCCGCACGTGGTCCGAACAGGTCGAGATTGAGGAAGCCCGCGTCGCCAGCCAGCTCACCTATCTGGACGACCGCCTGCAAAGCACCCTGCCCCTGCTTGGCTACGCGTTGGAACATGACGAATCGCTTGATGCCGCCGTGCTTCAGGCTGAAGTCGAGCGCCGCGCGCAGCGCAGCGCCGGCGGGGCCAATATCGTGTCCCTGCCGCAAAAGCCTGCTGCCGAATGAGCGTGCCCGTCTGGCTGCGCGGCCTTAATCTGGCGCTGCTGATCCTGTTCCCGCTGTCATGGTTCGCGCCCCTGCTGCGCGCGGGCCTGCTGCCGCTGTTCGGCCTGTCCGACATCAGCGTCGTCTCTGGCCTGCAAAGCCTGTGGCCTAGCGATCCGCTGCTGGCTTTACTCGTGACTGCGCTGGCCCTGTTCGCGCCCATGCTCAAAACCATCGGTCTTGCGCTGATGCACCATGATTTACTTAGCCCGCGCCTGCTGCCTGCGCTGGCCTGGGCTGGCAAACTGGCGATGGCGGATGTGTTTTTGATCGCTCTGTACGTGGTGATCATCAAGGGCGCGGGCATCGGACGGGTCGAAACCGCATGGGGCCTGTGGCTGTTCACCGGATGCATCCTTGCGTCCATCATGGTGTCCGGCCTAACGCAGCGCTTTATATCCAAGCACTGACGCGCGCGGCCCCCGTTGCAACTGCTGCAATTCCGGTCCAAAAGGTGAACATGGCCAAAGATCTTGCATTCACCTGTTCCGCCTGCGGCGCGTCGACCAGTAAGTGGTCCGGCAAATGCGAAGCCTGCGGCGCATGGAACACCATTCACGAGGATACCGGCCTTGCCGCCGGTCCCAAGAAAACATCCATCGGCGGGCGGCGGGGCAAAACGCTCAAGCTGACCGACCTTGCCACGCAAGAGGCCGCACCGCCGCGCACCCTTGCGGGCGTGGACGAACTGGACCGCGTGCTGGGCGGCGGCTTGGTCAAGGCGTCTGCCCTGCTGGTCGGGGGCGATCCAGGGATCGGCAAATCGACCCTTATGCTGCAGGCCGCCGCCCGCTTTGCGCGCAATGGACTTAAGGTCATCTATGTCTCTGGCGAGGAATCGAACGCGCAAGTCCAGATGCGCGCACAGCGGCTGGGTCTAGAGAAAAGCCCCGTCATGCTCGCGTCTGACACCAATCTGCGCGACATCCTGACCACGCTAGAGGCGGAAAAAGCCGATCTGACGATCATCGATTCGATTCAGACGATGTGGGCGGACCATGTCGATTCGGCCCCCGGGTCCGTCAGCCAAGTCCGCACCTGCGCGCACGAGCTGACGACCTTTGCCAAAACCCACGGGATGTCGGTCATCATGGTCGGCCACGTCACGAAAGAAGGTGCCATCGCGGGCCCCCGCGTGGTCGAACATATGGTCGACACCGTGCTGTATTTCGAAGGCGAGCGCGGCCACCAGTTCCGCATCCTGCGCAGCGTGAAAAACCGCTTTGGCCCCGCCGACGAGATTGGCGTGTTCGAGATGACAGGCAAGGGTCTGGCAGAGGTGCGCAACCCCTCTGCCCTGTTCCTGTCCGAACGCGGCGAGCCTGCGCCGGGCTCGGTGGTTTTCGCAGGGATCGAGGGCACGCGCCCCGTGCTGTGCGAAATTCAAGCGCTGGTCGCGCCCAGCCCCCACAGCCAGCCCCGCCGGTCGGTTGTTGGCTGGGACGGCGGGCGTTTGGCGATGATTATGGCCGTCTTGGAATCGCGCTGCGGCGTGCCGTTCACGGGGCTTGATGTCTATCTGAACGTCGCGGGCGGTCTGCGGATCAGCGAACCTGCCGCCGATCTGGCGGTCGCCGCCGCCCTTGTGAGTGCCCGAGAAGACGCAGCTTTACCCAAAGAAGCCGTTATTTTTGGGGAAATTAGCCTGTCTGGTGCGCTCCGTCCCGTCATTCAGACGGAAAATAGATTGAAAGAGGCGCAAAAACTTGGTTTTACCTCGGCGATCATGCCGCGGCTGCCGAAAGGGACCGGGGCTGCCGGACTAGAGCTGCGTGAAATGCAGGATCTGGCTGGTTTCGTAGAACAGGTCTTTGGCGCACGCCAAGGCTGACCCCGGGGGGACATCCATTGGAAGGTTTCACAATCATCGACGCCGTAGTCGCTGGTATTATCGTGATTTCAGCGCTGCTGGCATATAGCCGCGGTCTGATGCGCGAAGCTATGGCGATCGCAGGTTGGATCGGTGCCACGGTTCTGGCGTTCATTTTTGCGCCGCAGGTGCAGCCGCTGGTCAAACAGATCCCGGGGCTGGACAGCTTTATCGGTGACAGCTGCGAATTGTCGATCATCGCGGCCTTCGCCGCCGTGTTCGCCGTGGCGCTGGTCGTCGTGTCGATCTTTACGCCGCTGTTTTCCAGCGTCGTGCAGCGCTCTGCCCTGAACGGGCTGGACCAAGCTGCGGGCTTTTTGTTCGGTGTGTTCCGGGGCGTGCTGCTAGTGGCGGTTGCGTTCTTTGTCTACCAGACTGTGCTGTCCAGCCAGAACGTCGCCATGGTAGACAACAGCCGCTCTGCTGTTGTGTTCAGCAACATCACTGGCAAAATCGCAGAGCGCGATCCAGAAGCCACGCTGTCTTGGGTCACCGCCCAGTATCAGCAGTTGGTTGGTGAATGCGGCGCGCCGGCAGAATAATCCGGCACACCCTTTAGCTTACGATGCGGCGGGTCCTGTAACGGGGTCCGCCGTTTGTGTTTCAACCTCTTCGGCATGATGGACTTCATCCGCTGCGCCAAGGAAGTTGCTGACAATCTCCATCCCCTCGACGTTGTCGGCGACAACCTTGAACACCACAAGGAACGGCACGGCGACCAGCGCGCCGGCGATGCCCCACAGCCAACCCCACAGTACGACCGTCAGGAACACGGCGACGGTGTTCAGTTCCAGCTTGCGGCCCAGTAGCGTGGGGGTGACAAAGTTGCCTTCAATCGTTGTCAGGGTCAGATAGGCCGCGGGGATCAGCAAAGCATAACCAAAGCTGTCGAAGGTGATGATCGACAAGGCCCCGACCATCAAGACGCCAGTGATCGCACCCAGATAGGGCAAGAAGTTCAGCAAGAACGCCGCGATTCCCCAAATATAGGCATAGGGCATGCCCAGCAGCGTCAGCGCCGATCCTACGCAGATCCCAAGACCTGCGTTAATCAGGGCGATGGTCAGCAGATAGTGGGACACCCGCCGCTCGATGTCGTAAACCATGGTCAGGGCGCGTTTTTTGCCGCTCATGGTCTGGAACGACTGCACTAGCTTGATGTAGAACATATTGCCCGACGACAGCAGGAACACCGCCAGCACCAGCGCCACAGCTGTGGTCGCACCGATGGTGCTGATCACATCCATCGCACTATCGATCAAGGTCGGCTGCTTGACGACAACCTCTTGCACTGCGGGGTCCGTGCCAGCCATGCTCGCCACGTCCTCACCGGCCTGACGCACATGTTCAAGCTGCCGGAAGACGCCGCTCAGCTTGGTTTGCAGTTCGTCCCCCATCGTGCCGGCCGTATCCATCCAGCCAACAATCGTCCCCGATGCAAAGTAGATGACAGCGCCAACGGCCACTGCAATCATGCCGATCAGAACAACCGCCGAGGCCCAATGCGGGATGCCGATCCGCGCCAACCCGCGCGACAGCGGCGACAGGGTCAGGGCGATCAAAAAGCCCAAAAGGATTGGCAACAGCAGATCCTTGGCAAAATAGCAGGTCACAAACACCGCGATTAAAAGGATCACGTTTAGGCTGCGACGGATCGCTTCAAGGTGGGTTGCGCGTTTCATCAATGCCCTGAGGTTAGTTTTAAAATGCGGCAAAACGCGCCGGGTGATTTACTTGTTATACCTGCTTTAACGCGGCATCGCGACGCAGGTTCCGTCCCTGCCACAGATCATGCCAAACAGCCCAATGCGCCGCCGCATCGCCGCGCTGCGGCAATTAAATGCGTCCGCACACCCCGACGTGTGTATCAGTCTCGTGACACGGCCCCGCTTACGCGTTAAGACCCCCGCAACTTCCCCGGATTCGGAGCTGCCCCGTGCCAGAAGCGACCTCCCCGCGCGACACCACCTTGGCGAAGGATTTGCCAAGCCATCCCTTTGATATTGATGCGGACAGCGACAAGCTGCGCGAAGAATGCGGGGTCTTTGGCGTCGTCGGCGTGACAGAGGCCAGCAACTTCATCGCGCTTGGCCTGCACGCGTTGCAACATCGCGGCCAAGAGGCTGGCGGCATCGTCACCTACGACGAGACGAGCGGCTTTAATCAGGCCCGCCGCATGGGCCTTGTCCGCGATAACTTTACCAGCGCTGATATGATGGCCATGCTGCCCGGCGAAGTCGGGATCGGCCACGTCCGGTATTCCACCGCCGGACACAAGGGCCAGACCGCGATCCGCGACGTGCAACCCTTCTTTGGCGAATTTTCCATGGGCGGGGCTGCGATTGCCCACAACGGCAACATCACCAACGCCATCGCCCTGCGCAAAGAACTGATCGAGCGCGGCTCGATCTTTCAAAGCTCGTCCGATTCCGAGTGCATCATCCACCTGATGGCCCGGTCCATGGGCCGCACTATCCCCGACCGCATGGAAGAAGCTCTGCGCAAAGTCGAAGGCGCGTTTTCCGTTGTCGCCATGACCCGGTCCAAGCTGATCGGCTGCCGTGACCCGCTGGGCGTGCGCCCATTGGTGCTGGGCAAACTGGGCGATGGCTGGGTGCTGGCGTCGGAAACCTGCGCGCTTGATATCGTGGGTGCCGACCTGATCCGGGAAATCGAACCGGGCGAAATGGTCGTGATCAGCGCGGAAACCGGCGTGCAGTCGCACTTCCCCTTCCGCCGGGCCAAATCGCGGTTCTGCATCTTTGAACACGTCTATTTCAGCCGCCCAGACAGCATCCTTGGCGGCCGGTCCGTCTATGAAACCCGCGAAGCGATTGGCCGCGAGTTGGCGAAAGAATCGCCCGTCGATGCCGATCTGGTCTGCCCCGTCCCGGACAGCGGCACCCCTGCGGCCATCGGCTTTTCACTGGAATCGGGTATTCCCTATGCGATGGGGATCATCCGCAACCAGTACATGGGCCGGACATTTATCGAGCCGTCAGAGCAGATCCGCAACATGGGTGTGCGTCTAAAGCTGAACGTCAACCGCGCCCTGATCCGCGGCAAGCGCGTGATCCTTGTGGACGACAGCGTTGTGCGCGGCACCACCAGCCAAAAGATCAAGGAAATGATCCTAGAGGCTGGCGCCGCAGAGGTGCACTTTCGCATCGCGTCCCCGCCGACGCAGTGGCCATGTTTCTATGGCGTCGATACGCCAGAGCGTGAAAAGCTGCTGGCTGCCCGTATGACAGAGGATGAGATGCGCGATCACCTGGGCGTCGACTCGCTCAAGTTCATCTCGATTGACGGTTTGTACCGCGCGGTTGGCCAATCTGGCGGCCGTGACGCCAAGTCGCCGCAGTATTGCGATGCGTGCTTCACGGGTGAATATCCCATCACCCCGACCGATATGATCGAACGCGGCTTCAAGACAAAGGTTGCGGCCGAGTAAACGCGGCAAACACATTTGCGTCAGGCGCGGCCGCATCGGCTAAGCCTTGCCAACCGGACCTGCGCCGCTGGCGGACAATCGCACAACAAAGGGCTGCCTTCGGGCGGCCCTTTTCATTTGCCGCTGCGCATCGCATCGCTGCCGCTTCACTGCAGGATACGCAATGTTATGACTACTACGACCGACGTCGGCCAAATGGCCAAAAGCAAGGCGCAGCTTCAGCTTGATAGCATCGCCGTCATTGGCCTGTTCACGGGCCCGCAAGGCGACAGTGCCTTGCTGCGGATGCGCGATGGCGCGATCCAAAAAGTCGCGGCAGGCGACAAAGCCGCCGGGCTGACGGTATTGGCCATCGATGATGCTGCAGTCACCCTGCGCGACAACCGGGGTCAGACCTTTCGACTTGGCCTGCCCGGCGACGCCTGACGCCACTTTACAGACCGCGCGCCTTGCGGCACATACGCCGACATGACTGATAAAATTGCCCTGATCACTGGTGCGTCGCGTGGCCTTGGGGCCGCGATCGCCAAGGCGCTTGCGCCCGAATATCACATCGTCGCCGTCGCCCGCACCGTCGGCGCGCTGGAAGAGCTTGACGACGCCATTCAGGCCAAAGGCGGCCAAGCGACGCTGGCCCCGATGGACGTCACGACGGACGCTGCCATGCAGCAGCTGTGCCGCGGCATCCATGACCGCTGGGGCAAGGTTGATCTGTGGGTGCATACCGCAATCCACGCCGCCCCGCTGTCCCCTGCTAGCCACATCGGCCCTAAGGATTTCGCGTCATCCATGGACGTGAACGTCACCGCCACGCAGCGGCTGATGTCCTATGTTGCGCCTTTGCTGGGCACCAATGGCCGGGCCGTGTTCTGCGACGATACGGTCGCGGGCACGAAATTCCACGGCACCTATGGCGCAACCAAAGCCGCGCAAATGGCGCTGGTCCGGTCTTGGGCTGCGGAAACGGTGCAGACGGGTCCGCAGGTCACGATTATCGCGCCAGCGCCCATGCCCACCGCCCTGCGCGCCCGCTTTTTCCCAGGCGAAGATCGCAGCGCTTTGGCGACACCAGAGTCCGAGGCCGCGCGCCTGATGGATCAGATCAAAGCCTGATTCCCCAAAGCCACAAACGATGGCTAAAAGACCGACCCGCCCCTGCCACGCCTTGTGACCGGGGCGCGTCTCTCATACCCTATCAGCACCAGTGAACCGGGGCCCTCATGCGGATTTTGATTACCAACGACGACGGCATCAACGCACCCGGCCTTGTCGTGCTTGACGCGCTGGCCCGCGATTTGGCTGGCCCGCAGGGCGAGGTTTGGACCGTCGCCCCTGCGTTCGAACAATCCGGCGTCGGCCACTGCATCAGCTATACCCATCCCACGATGATTTCCGAATTCGGCCCGCGCCGTTTTGCTGCCGAAGGCACGCCTGCCGATTGCGTGATGGCGGGGATCTATGACGTGATGAAGGACAGCCCCCCCGACCTGATCCTGTCCGGCGTGAACCGGGGCAATAACGCTGCCGAAAACGTGCTGTATTCCGGCACCATCGGTGCCGCGATGGAAGGCGCGCTGCAAGGCGTGCGGTCAATCGCCCTGTCGCAATTCTATGGCCCCCGTAACGTCAAACTAGACGACCCATTCGAAGCCGCCTCAGCTGGCGGCGCTGTGCTGCGGCAGTTGATGGATGATGCGTTTTGGGACAACGAAGACTACCCGCTGTTTTATAACATCAACTTCCCCCCCATCCCCGCCGCCGACGTGAAAGGCATGCGCCTCACCCGCCAGGGCCTGCGCCGCGGCGTGCACCACAAGGTCGAGGCGCAGGTGTCCCCCTCTGGCCGCCGGTTCCTGTGGGTGCGCGGCGGTGATCAACAGGTCCGCACGGCGGATGGCTCGGATGCGGCAGCAAACTTGGACGACTACGTCTCTGTCACGCCGCTGCGCGCTGATCTGACGGCACATGATGCGTTTGACAGGCTGACCGCGCAGCTTTCTGGCAAGCTCGGGTGACGGACGCACAGACCAAAATGCAGTTTCTTTTTGCCTTGCGCAGCAAGGGCGTCACCGACTCGCGTGTCCTGCACGCCATGGAAAAAATCGACCGCGCCGCGTTTGTGCGCGGCCTGTTTGCCGAACGCGCGTATGAAGATATGCCGCTGCCCATCCCCTGCGGCCAAACCATCAGCCAGCCGTCCGTGGTCGGCCTGATGACGCAGGCGCTGGATGTCCAGCCGCGCCATAAGGTTTTGGAAATCGGCACCGGGTCCGGCTATCAGGCCGCGATCCTAAGCCAGCTGGCACGCCGCGTCTATTCCATCGACCGCTTCAAACGTTTGGTAACAGAAGCGCAGTCCGTGTTCGACGCTCTTGGCATCGCAAATATCACCGCCATGACGGCCGACGGCAGCTATGGTCTGGCCGAACAGGCCCCCTTTGACCGCATCCTGCTGACCGCCGCGGCCGAAGACCCGCCCAGTCCGCTGCTGGCGCAGCTCCGCGTGGGCGGCATCATGGTGCTGCCCGTCGGCCAATCCGATACCGTTCAAAGCCTGATCCGCGTCACACGCCTTGAAAAAGGCTTTGACTACGAGGAATTGCGCCCAGTCCGGTTTGTCCCCTTGATCGAAGGGTTGGGTCAGGACTAGAACCTTTGAAACGCCTCAGATAAGGGGCAAATGGCCCCAACGCGCGGGCAAGTTACGACAGGACACTGCAGCCATGACATACACTTCCACTTTCGGATTGCGCCGCATTGCCTTTGCAACCTCTGCGCTGGCCATTTTGACCGCCTGCGACACCGCGCTGCCGGATCTGGATTTTCGCGACCGGGCCGGCGGTTTTGACACCTCGCCTGCCGTCGCCGACCTGCCCAGCCGGCCCCAGCCCGACAATCGCGGCGTGATTTCCTATCCCGGTTATCAGGTCGTCGTGGCCCGGCGCGGTGACACCATCGCCAGCATCGCGTCCCGGCTAGATCTGCAAAGTGCGACCCTTGCCAGCTATAATGGTGTCAGCGCTGATGCGACCCTGCGCGAAGGCGAAGTCGTCGCCCTGCCCGGCCGCGTGACCGAACCGTCCCCTGCGACGGGCGCAGCCACGACCGGCCCTATCGACATCAGCGGCATCGCAACCACCGCGCTGGACCGCGCGTCCCCCGTCGTCACGGGCGGCCTTGCGCCCCTGCCGACCAGCGGGACCGAACCGATCCGCCACAAGGTCCAACCAGGAGAGACGGCGTTTTCGATCAGCCGCCTATACAACGTGCCCGTTGGCACACTGACCAGCTGGAACGGCCTGTCTGGCGATCTAGAGGTCCGCGACGGTCAATACCTTCTGATCCCGCAAAACAGCCAACCCGCTGACGTCACCGGCGGACCACTGGTCGCGCCGGGCACCGGCAGCGGATCGCCCGTGCCCCCCTCTGCCGCAGTACCGCTGCCGCTTGAGGCACCCATCGCCGCCAGCGCACCAGTCGAAGCACCGCCAGCACCTGTTCTGGAAGAGGCCCCGCCGCGCACAGCCGCCGTCATCGCCCCTGCGCCGGTCGCCCCGCCCGCGCCAACACCAGCACCTGCGCCCGCATCCAGCAGCAACGCACAATTTGTCCGCCCCGTGACGGGCAGCGTCATTCGCGACTATGCGCCCGGTAAGAACGAAGGCATCGATATCGCCGCCAGCGCCGGCACCACCGTGAAGGCCGCTGACGCAGGCACTGTCGCCGCCGTCACCACAGACACCAGCGGCACGGCGATCGTCGTGGTGAAACACGCTGGCAATCTGTTGACGGTCTATACCAACCTAGAGGGCCTGAGCGTGTCCAAAGGCGATTCCGTCACGCGCGGCGGCACATTGGGAAAGGTCAAAAGCGGCGATCCGAGCTTTGTGCACTTCGAAGTGCGGCGCGGACTTGAGTCCGTCGATCCGAACGACTTCTTGTAGGCGCGCCTCCGGCGGGAGTATTTCTGGCAAGATGAATGCCCGGGCATATTGTGTTGCCGTGGACGTGCAAAGGTGCTGGCAAAGAAGGGGTGACCGGCGGGCGTTAGCCCAGCGTGACGCCCCGGCGGCCCGCTAGATCCGTAAAATACTGCCATGCCACGCGGCCAGAGCGGCTGCCCCGTGTGGCTTGCCATTCGATCGCTTCGGCCCGCAGGGTCGCGTCGTCGATGTCGATGCCGTGCGCGTCGCAGTAGCCCCGGATCATGGCCAGGTATTGATCCTGATCGCACGGATGGAAGCCAAGCCAGAGGCCGAAACGATCTGACAGGCTGACCTTCTCCTCGACCGCTTCAGCAGGGCTGATGGCAGTCGAACGTTCATTTTCGATCATATCGCGCGGCATTAGGTGGCGGCGGTTCGACGTGGCATAAAGCACCACGTTGTCCGGGCGTCCTTCAATCCCGCCATCGAGCACGGCCTTGAGCGATTTGTAATGGCTATCGTCATGGCTAAAGCTGAGGTCGTCGCAGAACAGGATGAACCGCTGGTCGGTGCCGCGCAGCAGGTGTAGCAGGCGGCCGATGCTGGGCAGGTCTTCGCGCTGGATTTCGATGATCTTTAGGTTTTCATGCATTGCATGAAGTTTGCCGTGGATCGCTTTGACAAGGCTCGATTTTCCCATGCCGCGCGCGCCCCACAGAAGGGCGTTATTGGCAGGCAAGCCGCGCGCAAAGCGTTCGGTATTTTCAAGCAGTGTATCGCGGGACCTGTCGATGCCCACCAGAAGGCCCACGTCAACGCGGCTGACGCGGGTGATTGGCGTCAGCCCGTCAGGGTCCGCATGCCAGACGAAGGCCCCTGCGGCGCTAAAATCAGGGGCCGTCGCTGGGCCGGGCCGCAGCCGTTCGAGGGCGGCTGCGATCCGTTCCAGCGGGTCGGTCATGGCTTAGGCTCCGTGTCGTCGTCGTCCACTGGGTTCAGTGGGTTGCCATACATGTCCTCGTCTTCGGCGACGGTGCCGTTGGCGCGCAATTCGGCCAGGCGGATCCGCTCTAACCGGGCGACGAGTTGGATGGAAATTTCGTAAAGACCGTAGATCACGGTAAACAGAATGACTTGGCTGACCACGTCCGGCGGGGTCGCCAGCGCGGCCATCAGCAAGATGCCGATGACAGCATATTTACGGGTGTTGCGTAGGCCAGCGGCGCTGACCAGACCGGCCTTGCCCATCAATGTCAGCAACACGGGGAGCTGAAAACAAAGGCCAAAGGCGACGATGAACTTGATGGTCAGATTGAGGTAGGCCTTGGCCGAGCCTTGGAACAGCAATCCAGCAGCCTGCGTCGACACCTCTGGTCCGTCGGGCAGCACGTTGCCCTGCTGAAACCCGAGGAAGAAGTTAAAGGCCAGCGGCGTGATGACGTAATAGGCGAAGGCCGCGCCAAGGAAGAACATGAAGGGCGAGGCCACCAAGAACGGCAGAAACGCGCCCTTTTCCGACTTGTACAGGCCCGGCGCGATGAAGCGCCACATCTGGTAGCTGATGAAGGGGAACGACAGGCACAGCCCGCCCAGTAGCGAGATCTGGATCGCGACGAAGAAGCCTTCTTCTAGCGCGATGAAGATCAGCCCGCAGTCCTGCCCTTCGGCGTCGAGGGCAGAGCATAAAGGCAGGGTCAGGAAGTCAAAGATCGGGTTCCAGACCGTGAAACAAATCACCATGCCCAAGATAAAGGCCAGCAGCGATTTGATCAGGCGCGACCGCAGTTCCGTGAGGTGTTCCAGCAGCGGTGCTGCGCTGTCATCTAGGTCGTCTGCAGCGCTCATGCTTCACCTGCTGGGGTCTTTTTTGCACGCGGTTTCGCGGGCTTATCAGACGTTGTTGATGCAGCGGCTTTGGCCTTGGGCGCAGCTTTTGGCTTTGCTTTAGGCTTGGGCGCTGGCGCGGGTTCGATCACCGGGGCGGGCATGGCCATGTCCGGCTCGTCCGACATTTCGGCAGCGTCGGCGGCGGCCATTTCGCGGTCACGGCGTTCCTGTGCGGCGCGAGCGGTGGCGGCAGAGATTTTGTCTTTCGCCGCCTGACGCTCCTCTGACAGTTTAGCTGTCTCGGTGCCGGGCTTGAATGTCGAACTTGCCGCAGATTTCAGCTTGTCGACACCAAATTTCGCTGGGTTTGCAGCGGCTTGGATCGACTTGCTAATGTCCTTGACCCCGCTGTCATCCGCAGCGGATTCCATGGCGCGCTGAAATTCAGACGCCATGGCCCGGGCTTTGCCGCTCATGCGGCCGAGCTCTCGGAACATGTTCGGCAGATCTTTGGGCCCGATCACGATCAAGGCCACGACCCCCAAAAGGATCATTTCGCTCCAGCCTAAGCCGAACATACGCGTTACCTCTAGGCGGGTTTAGACGTTGTCTTTTTTCGACTCTGGCGTGACATCCCGCGCATCGGCAAAGCTGTCGTCCAGTTCTTTTTTGCTATCATCGACGCCGCGCTTGAACGCGGTGATGCCTTTGCCGACTTCGCCCATCAGGGACGAAATCTTGCCCCGTCCGAACAGGACAAGCACGACGACGGCGATCAGCAGAAGGCCGGGAAGGCCGATATTGTTGAGCATGTAATCTCTCCTTGGCGGAACCCGGGGCCTGCGACGCCGGGCGGTTGAGGCCCATCAGACATACGCGTCCGGCGCCCTATTTAAAAGTGGCAATCTGTCAAAAAGGCGTGCGGTGACTTTGCCTTGCGCCTTTTCGCGTAGCGTCGCTTATGCGCCGATCGCTTTGCGCAGCATGTTCAGGGCAACCAGCACCAAAAACACGCCAAATACGCGCTTTAGGCGCACGGCATCGGTCTTATGCGCCAGCGCGGCACCCCATGGCGCGGTGATCAGTGTCATGGCGACGACAAGGCCAAAGGCGACAAAGTTGACCGACCCGATGGTAAAGGGCGGCGCGATAGCGATGGGCTTGAACAGCAGCACCAGCACCGACGGCACGGCGATCAGCACACCAAAGCCTGCGGCGGTGGCCACGGCGCGGTGAATCGGGGTGTTATAAAGGCTCATGACTGGCACGCCAAAGCTGCCGCCGCCGATGCCCATCAGCACCGACAAGAAGCCCAGCAGCGGTGACAAGGCCGCGCGTGCGAGACCTGTTGGCATCGCCTGCCCCAGCCGCCAGTGATTGCGGCCAAAGGTCATGTAAAGGCCGACGATGATCGCCAGACCGCCAAAGATAAGCTGCAGGGTCAAGGTGCGCAGGGTGGATACCAAAAGCACGCCCAGCACAGCGCCGATCACGATGCCAATGGCCCATGTTTTCAAGATCGCCCAATCGACCGCGCCCTTTTTGTTATGGGCATGAAGTGAACGCAGGCTGGTCACGATGATTGTCGCAAGAGATGTGGCAAGGCACATCTGCATCAGCTGCGGGCTGTCGAAGCCTAAGGCGCTGAAAGCGTAGAAAAACGCAGGCACCAGTACAATACCGCCGCCAACCCCTAGAAGGCCCGCAAGCACGCCAGCAAAGGCCCCGATGGCCAGCAACAGCAGGCCCATTTCGATCAGCAAAGTGGTATTTTCCAAGGTGTGCCCCTCCTTAGGCAGCAAGCGTCGTGACGTGTCTTAGCGCATCTAGCACCACGTCCACACCCGCGCCATCTTTATGCGCGTGCTCTGATAGGTGTCGGCGCCAAAGTCTTGCACCCGGGCGGCCTTGGAACAGGCCGAGCATGTGCCGCGTCACCTGCCCCAGCTTACCGCCAGCGGCGACGTGATCGGCGATATAGGGCAGCATGGCGTGGACGATCTGGATGGCATCGCCGGGGGTGCCATCATTGAAAATCCGCGCATCGGCGTCCAGCAGGATCGCGGCCGGGTCGTGATAGGCGGCGCGGCCAATCATGACGCCGTCAAGACCCGCGTCCAGTAGCTCCCCCGTCAGATCAAGGTCAGCAATGCCGCCGTTGATCGATAGGTGCAGGGCGGGAAACTGGGCTTTCATCGCGTGAACAAGGTCATAGTCCAGCGGGGGGATATCGCGGTTTTCCTTGGGGCTAAGCCCCTGTAGCCACGCCTTGCGGGCGTGAATGGTAATGCGGTCAACGCCGGCCGCGCTAACGCGGGTCAGAAAATCGGGCAGCACTTGCGCGGGGTCTTGGTCATCGACGCCGATGCGGCATTTCACAGTGATCGGCAGTTTCGTGACGGCCATCATGGCAGAGACGCAATCGGCAACCAGATCGGGTTCGGTCATCAGCACCGCGCCAAAACGCCCCGATTGCACCCGGTCAGAGGGGCAGCCGCAATTCAAGTTCACCTCGTCATAGCCCATATCAGCTGCGATTTTCGTCGCCTGCGCCAGCAGCGCAGGGTCAGAGCCGCCAAGCTGCAAGGCGACGGGATGCTCGTCCTGCCCGTAAGCCAGCAAACGCGCGGTATCGCCGTGAACGACGGCGGCGGCGGTGACCATTTCGGTATAAAGCAGCGCATGACGCGACATCAGCCGATGAAAGTGCCGGCAGTGGCGATCGGTCCAATCCATCATCGGGGCCACAGACAGGCGGGCGGCCTGCGTCACCCGGCTGGTCGTGAGGGCTTGGGGCGTTGGTTCATATTGCATCGCGCAATACTCCTGTCCTGCATGCAGCATCCGGCGCGCACCGCTGCAGGGCGCGCTGGATGCTGCTTTAGCAGGCCCGCGCCGCGCCCGCAAATCGGTCGCCAGCTACGGGGTTAGGCCGCGGGGTCAGGTCGTAGATTACAGCGACCAGCCGCCGTCGACGGCATGCGCCTGGCCCGTGGTAAATGCGCTGTCGTCGCTAGCAAGGTAAAGCGCGAGGGCTGCGATTTCCTCGGGCTTACCGATGCGGCCCATGGGCTGGCGGCCGATAAAGGCGGCAAGGGCTGCCTCGTAGTCGCCGGTGTCGCGCAGGCGCTGGTGCATGGACGGGCTGTCCACGGTGCCGGGGCAGATCGCGTTGCAGCGAATGCCTTGCTGGATGTAGTCGGCGGCCACGGATTTCGTCATGCCGATCACGGCGGCCTTTGACGCGCAATAGGCAAAGCGGTTCGGCACGCCCTTCATCGACGACGCGACCGAGGACATGTTGATGATCGACCCGCCGCCGTTTTCCAGCATGGCCGGCAGCGCGTGCTGCATCATCCGGAACATCGCGGTGACGTTCAGATCAAAGCTAAAGTTCCAGTCCTTTTCCGAACACTCCAAAATCGTGCCATGCGCCACCACCCCGGCGCAGTTGAACAGCACGCCCAGCGGGCCTGCGTCCTGCACGACCTTTTTCACGGCCTCGCCGTCGGTCACGTCAAGCTTTACTGCCGTAATCCCGTCTATCTGCGCCAGCTCTGCCAGCGCGGCCTCGTTCACGTCCGTGGCAATTACATTCGCGCCCTCCTGCGCAAAAAGTTCTGCCGTGGATCGCCCGATCCCCTGCCCGGCTGCGGTAATCAGCGCCGTTTTTCCGGCTAATCTGCCTGTCGTCATGTCGTCCACTCCTCCTTGGAACAGCATTTCGTGCTGCGTCGAACCCAAGCGTCGCGGCAATCCGTCGCGGCTCTTGTTCGGGGCGGAGTGAACATTTTCTAAAACGATAACGCAACACGGCTCGGGATCATTTCCGCGGCGCGTGTCGCCTTAGGATTGCACCGCGACTTTGTGCGGGATACCGAAGGGGATCGCGGCACTGATTGCCGGTGCGGCGTCCAGCGGAATACGCAGCATGACCAAGGCGTTGCCGGTGATCGCCGCGCGTTGCAAAGCCGCAGGCAGATCGGCCAGCGTCGTCTGCACGATCTGCTGCGATGCCTTGCTGACGTCAGCCGCGATGGTCACGGCGCTGCCCGGGTTTAGCCCGTGCTGGTGCAGCGATGCGCTGATCCGGGGTGCGGCCCCGACGCCCATATAGAACACCAATGTCGTGCCGGGCACCGCGTGGGCGGCCCAGTTTTCCGGTGCCTGATCGTCGCAATGCTGCCCCGTCGTCAGCACCAGCGTATCGGTTTGCCCGCGCTGAGTCAGCGATTGGCCAAGGAAGGCAGCGGCGGCGCTGGCGGCGGTGACGCCGGGGACGATTTCGACCGGGATGTTTTGGGCGCGTGCGGCGTCCAATTCCTCGGCCGCGCGGCCAAAGATACTGGGATCGCCGGATTTCAGGCGCACAACACGGCGGCCCTTTGCGGCCTCGGCCACGATCAGGGCGCTGATGCGGTCTTGGGGCCAAGCATGCGCGCCGACGACCTTGCCAACGAACACGCGTTCGGCGTCACGGCGAGCAAGCTCTAGGACCTCTGGATCGACAAGGCGATCGTAAAAGATCACGTCCGCCTCTTGCAGGCGTTCGACCGCGCGCAGGGTCAGCAGATCGCGCGCGCCGGGGCCTGCGCCGACAAGGGCGATATGGCCGGTGCTGGCGGGCAGTGCGCGGGTTTGGATCGTCTGTTTCAGCAGGTCAGCGGCGGCGCGTTCTTGGCCGGTTTTGTGCATCTGCCACGGTGTGTCGCCAAAGGCCCAGCGCCAGAACGCCCGCCGATCGTTGCGCGGAATCTGTGCGGCCACCGCGCCCCGCAGCCGCCCCGCCAGCGCGGCAAAGTTGCCAAGGCGCGGGTCAAGCATCTGCTCCACCTGCGTCTTGATCTGGCGGGCCAGCACGGGGGCGGTGCCTTCGGTGCCGATGGCGACGACAACGGGATCGCGGTCTACCAGCGACGGGGTGGTGATATCGCACAGGCTGGGCTGGTCCACGACATTGACCTGCGCGCCGCCCGCCTTGGCCAGCATATGCAGGGCAGCGTCCATGCCGGGGCAGCCCGTGCCGATAAAGACCATCGCCGCATCCGCAAAGCTGGCGGGGGTAATGGGGGATGGATCATGCAGGGCGCGGCCCGTGGCGACCAGATCAGCCAGTTCTGGGTCCAAGTCCTGCGCCAGCAGCACGAGTTGTCCGTCCGTTTTGAGCATCAGCCGCGCCTTTTGTGCGGCCTGCTCGCCGCCACCAGCGATAACGATGCGGCGGTTCGTGGTGCGGATGAACATCGGAAAGCTGTGCATTGTCTTATCCCTTTCAGGCGGCGGCGCTGCGGTGGCGGGACTGCCAAAGGTCTTGGGCCAGCGCCTCTGGCTTGGCGGCACCGACGGCAGACAGCGCCAGCGCGGCGGTGCTGGTGATGATGGCAGCGGCGAAATCGTCGGTCTGCTCGCCGTGCCAGACCTGCGAAAGGGTGCTGGTGGTTTCCGAAAGGCGCTGGTGGCCGGTCAGCGGCGCGCCAGTGGTGCCTTCCCAGATTGCGCCCTGCGTCAGGCCGTGCAGGGTGATGTCCTTGGCGGGGTGATGTTCAAACTCTCCTCCGCCCCCTTTGAGGACGCGCAGGGTGGGTTGGCTGAGCAATAGCGCAGCGTCGCGCTGCAGCTCTCGGTATGACGGATGGAACACGCCTTGCAGGGCGACGGGCGCAGCAGCGGGGTTGAGCATGCGCAGCACGGTATTGATGCAGGACCGCAGGCCGAAGACGTCGCGCAGGCGCAGCAGGTCCATCAGGCGCGGCTGCATCTGTTCCAGCGGGACATAAGCGATGCCATCCCGGGCAAGCGTGGCAGAAGCGTCCGTCCAATCCACCTGCGCGATACCGACATCGCCAAGGGCCGCGCGTACTGAGGCGCCAGTGGCTTGGTGCGAATTCCAGCCGTGTAGCAAAACCGGATAGCCCGCCTGCGCCACCAGCCGCGCCGCGGCTAGAAACCAAGGCAGCCCGCGCGTGCGCCCTGCGGCATAGGACGGCCAGTCAACGGCGGGCGCAGGCCCCTGCCATGCGGGCAGGGATGCGCGGGCGGCAGCGGTGAAACCTGCGATTTCAGCGGCGACCTCGCCTTTCATGCGCAGCAGCATCAGCAGTGCGCCCAGCGCCTCTGGTGCGGCGTCCCCGCGCAGGATGATCTGCATCGCGGCAAAGGCTTCGTCTTGCGTCAGGGACCGGGCGCGGCCCTGCCCGCGGCCAAGGATTGCGACATATGGGGCGAGTGTCATTCAGCGGCCTCCAACCGGGTTGCCTGCGCAAGAAGCACGGCAATCTCGGGTCTGCAAGAGCCGCAGTTCGTGCCCGCCCCGGTGCAGGCGCCAACCTGCGCCACGGTCGCGGCTTGGCCTGTGTCGATCACGCCCCGGATCGTATTTACACCGACATTCAGGCAGGCGCAGACCACGGCGCCGGGGTCCGGCATATCGGCGCTGGGACGCCCTGACAGCGGTGAGTGCGCCACCTGCCCCAGCTGCGCCGCAAGGTGATCGCGCGAAACTGCAACGGGCGTGCGCGACACGAAAAGCGCGGCCAGCAGGCGGCCTTCGTCAGTGAAGGCCATGCGCACGGTGCCTGTCGCTGGATCGCGAAAGGTCTGGCAGGGGGCGTCTGGCAAGGCGAACAGGCGGCGGGCCTCGACCTCCCAATCCTCGGGCGCGGTATCGGCGGCCAGTTCGGCGCGCCAGCCGTTTGCGACGCGGCTGCGGGCCCAATAGGCGCTGGCGGGGCTCATGTCGCCCGCGCTGACCGCATAGCCGAACCAAGCGGCGTTGTAGGGCGCAAGCGCAACCACTGCGGCCTTGCTTTCGGGCTGGCCTGACAACGGGTCAACGACGCTGGCGACCAGCGCATCAACGCGGCCCGTCGGCGCGGTTTCCCCAGTCCAATGCATCGGGGCAAAGACTTGGCCCGGCTGCACCCGGTCGGTGATCAGCGCGCGCAGGATGCAGCGGCCTTGCGGGCTGGTAACGGTGATCAGGCCTGCAGGCGCGATGCCCAAGGCGGCAGCATCATGCGGGTGAATTTCCAAGAACGGCTCGCCCAAGTGCTGGTTCAGGCGCGGCGATTTCGCGGTGCGGGTCATGGTGTGCCACTGATCGCGGATGCGTCCAGTGTTTAGCCGGAATGGAAAGCGCGGCGCCGTTTTGGCGACCGGCGGGCGGGCGGTGACGGGGATCATGCGAGCGTGGCCGCTGGGGGTATAGAACTGGCCGTCTGCAAAGAACCGCGTCGTCTGGCCGCGCATAGTGACAGGCCAACGCGTCGGCATCAGCGTGTCATAACCGCCCTGCCCCAGCCCGGTCAGGCCAGAGATGTCAAAGTCCCGCCCCATCGCAGCCGCAAGCCCGGACAGCGCGGCGTATTCGTCAAAGATTTGCGCGGGGCTGGTGTAGGCAAAGGCTTCGGTCCAGCCCATGCGGCAGCCCACGTCCGACATGATATCCCAATCGGCGCGGGCCTGCCCTGCGGCGGGCATCAGGGCGCGTTGGCGGCTGATGGTGCGGTCAGAGTTTGTGACCGTGCCGTCCTTTTCGCCCCACCCCGTCGCGGGCAGCAGCACATGGGCCAGCCGCGCGGTGTCGGTGTTTGCGGTCACATCGCTGACAACGGTAAAATCGCAGCCTTTGATCGCATCGCGGACCATATCGGCGTCGGGCATCGACACGGCGGGGTTGGTGCAGACGATCCACAGTGCCTTGATATGGCCAGTGCGGACCTGTTCGAACAGATCGACGGCCTTGAGCCCCGCGCCTTCGGGCATGGCGGGGGCGTCCCAGAAATTACGCACAAGATCACGGTGAACCGCGTCCTCTAGGTCCAGATGGCAGGCCAGCGCGTTGGCAAGCCCGCCGACTTCGCGCCCGCCCATGGCGTTGGGCTGGCCGGTGACGGAAAACGGGCCCATGCCGGGTTTGCCGATGCGGCCCGTGGCAAGGTGGCAGTTGATGATCGCGTTGACCTTGTCCGTGCCAGACGACGACTGGTTCACCCCTTGCGAAAAGACAGTGACGACCTTTTCAGTGCGGGTCCACAGGTCGCAAAAGGCGGTGATCTGCGCGGGTGTCAGGCCAGTGACGCGGCCGTCCTGCGCCTGCGCGGCACGCAGGGTTTCGTCAAAACCATCAACGTGGCGCAGGTAGGCGGCATCGACGGCGCCGCCCTCGTAAATCGCGGCAAGCAGGCGGTTGAACAAGGCGACATCGCTGCCCGGTTCCAGCGCCAGATGCATATCTGCCAGATCGCAGGTTGCGGTGCGGCGCGGGTCGATGACGACCACGCGCATCGCGGGGTTTGCGGCCTTGGCGGCGGCAAGGCGTTGATAAATAACCGGATGACACCACGCCAGATTGCTGCCGACCAACACGACAAGGTCGGCAAGCTCAAGGTCCTCGTAGGTGCCGGGGACGGTGTCGGTGCCAAAGGCGCGCTTTTGCCCCGCCACGGTAGAGGCCATGCAGAGGCGCGAGTTTGTGTCGATATTGGCCGAGCCGATGAAACCTTTCATCAACTTGTTGGCGACATAGTAATCCTCGGTCAGCAGTTGGCCAGAGACATAGAAGGCAACAGAATCAGGGCCGTGGTCGGCGATGGTTTGGCTGAAACGGTCCGCGACAAGGCCAAGCGCCGTGTCCCAATCGGTGTCCACATCCAGCACGCGGGGCGTCAGCAGGCGGTCGTCCAGCGAGAGTGTTTCGCCCAGCGCGAAGCCTTTGGAACACAGCCGCCCAAGGTTTGCCGGATGTGCGGGATCGCCGCGCACCGCGACTCCGCCCGCCCCGTCCGGCTGCGCCAGCACGCCGCAGCCGACGCCGCAATAGGCGCAGGTGGTGCGGATTTCGCCGGGTTGCTGCGGGCGGGTGTCCATCATGCCACCTGCGCGCGGCGCAGTTTGGCGGTATCGAGCAGGATGCGCCCGCCCTCGACGCGGATGGGATAGGTATTCACCGCGCCGGTGTCTGCGCCTTGCGCCAATCCGGTGTCCAGCCGCAGCACCATGTTGTGCAGCGGACAGGTGACGGACCTGCCGTGCACGATGCCCTCTGACAGGGGGCCGCCCTTGTGTGGGCAGGCGTCATCAATGGCGAACACCTCGTTGTCGATGGTGCGGAACACGGCGACGCAGCCGATGTGGGTTTTCACCACGCGCGCGCCGCGTTCGGGGATATCTTCCAGCGCGCCAATATCGGTCCAGTTGGTCATTCTGCGGCCTCCAGTGTCAGATCGGCAAGGGGCTGCCAAAGATTGCGGAATGCGGGCTTTGTGCGTTCGGCCCAAGGGTCCTGCTGCATGAACTGCTGGGCATAATAGAAACGGTCCGCCAGCGCCTTGCGGCTATCAGCATCCGTGACGACCCGTGCGACGATGTGGTCAAGGCCGACGTTATCCAGCCATTTGTACATGCGTTCCAGATAGGCGGCCTCTTCGCGGTACAGCTGCAGCACGGCAGCTGTGTATTCCAGCACCTCGTCCTCGGTCTTGACGGTGCACATCACGACAGTGCCTTGAATGTGCAGACCCGCCGCGCCGCCGATGTGCAGCACATAGCCAGAGTCGACGCAGATCACGCCCACGTCCTTGCAGGTGGATTCGGAACAATTGCGCGGACAGCCAGAGACGGCCATTTTCACCTTGGCCGGCGTCCAAGACCCCCAAAGCGCCTTTTCCATGCGGATACCAAGTCCGGTGCTGTCTTGGGTGCCAAAGCGGCAATGGTCGGTGCCAACGCAGGTTTTCACCGTGCGCAAACCTTTGGCGTAGGCTTGGCCGGACACCATGCCCGCGGCGTTCAGATCGGCCCAGATGTCGGGCAAATCCTGCTTTTTTACGCCCAGCAGGTCGATGCGCTGGCCGCCGGTGACTTTGACGGTTTGCACGTTGTATTTGTCAGCCGCATCCGCAATCGCCCGCAGTTCAGCCGCAGAGGTGATGCCGCCCCACATGCGCGGGACAACGGAATAGGTGCCGTCCTTTTGGATGTTCGAATGCATCCGTTCGTTCACAAAGCGGCTTTGGTCGTCGTCCTGATATTCGCCCGGCCAGTCGCACAGCAGATAGTAATTCAGCGCAGGCCGGCAGGACGCGCAGCCGCAAGAGGTTTCCCAGCCGCATTCCTGCATGACGGCCGCCATGGATTTCAGGCCGCGCGATTTGATCAGGCGGCGCACGTCCATGTGGGTCAGCGGCGTGCAAGGGCACATCGGCTTGACGGTCTGCACTTCGAACGCGTCGCCAAGCGTCAGGGCCATGACCTGTTCGACAAGCCCGGTGCAAGTGCCGCAGGATGCGCTGGCTTTGGTCTGGGCGCGCACGTCGGTCAGCGATGTTGCGCCGCCTTTGATCGCGTCCACAATGGTAGACTTGCATACGCCGTTGCAGCCGCAGATTTCTGCATCAGCCGGTAAGGCTGCAACGGCCGCCAACGGGTCCGATTGGGCACCCCCTTGGAAAGCTGGGCCAAAGATGAGGGTACCGCGCATGTCCGATACGTCGGTCTTGTCCTTGATCAGCCCGTGGAACCACGCACCGTCGGCGGTGTCGCCATACATGACCGCGCCGATCAGCCTTTCGCCTTCTAGTACAAGGCGTTTGTAGATGCCCCGCGCGGGATCGCGAAAGACGATGTCGTCGCGCCCGTCCCCTTCGGCAAAATCCCCGGCGCTGAACAGATCACAACCGGTGACTTTCAGCTTTGTCGCCACCTCTTTGGGGGTGAAAATCGCGGGGGTATCGCCCAGCGTGTCGGCGGCAACCTTGGCTTGGTCATACAGCGGCGCAACAAGGCCGAAGATGGCCCCTTGATGTTCAACGCATTCGCCCAGCGCTAAGATGTGTTCGTCTGATGTGATCATCGCATCGTCGACATGGATACCGCGACCGACAGCCAGCCCTGCCTCTTTGGCTAAGGCCACATTGGGGCGGATGCCGACAGCCATCACAAGCAGATCACAGGGCAGTTCGGTGCCGTCGTCCAGCAGCAGTCCGCTGACGTGGCCGTCCGTGCCCATGATCTCTTTGGAGTTGGCAGAGGTCAGGACGGTGATGCCCTTTGCCTCTAGAGCTTTTTTCAGCAGATAGCCTGCCGCCTCGTCCAGCTGGCGTTCCATCAGGTGGCCCATGACGTGGATCACGGTGACATCGACGCCGCGGGCGGCCATGCCTGCCGCGGCCTCTAGCCCCAAAAGGCCGCCGCCGATCACGATGGCTTGCGCGCCGGGCTTGGCACCAAGGCCCATCATGCGTTCGGTGTCTTCCAGATCGCGGTAGGGAATGACGCCGGGCAGATCGTGGCCGGGCAGCGGGATCATGAAGGGGTTAGAGCCGGTAGCGATGACAAGGCGGTCATAAGGGACCGGGCCATTTTCGCCGTGGACGATGCGGGCCGCGCGGTCGATGCGCTCGACCTTTTCGCCAAAGCGGCAGGTGACGCCGTGGCCCTCGTACCAGTCCGTGTCATGGGTGACGATTTCGGCGTAGGTCTTATCGCCGGACAGCACGGGGGACAGCATCAGGCGGTTATAGTTCCCGCGCGGCTCTGCGTTGAAAAGCGTCACGTTCCACGCGCCGGGCTGCGTGTCGAACAGATGCTCTAGCATCCGGCCAGAGGCCATTCCGGCCCCGATAACGACAAGGTTCTTTGTCATGGCTTACTCCGCTGCGATGGTGGCAGGTTTCGGCGCAGGCTTTGCGCCGTGTTCGTATTCCGTCAGGAAATCAAGGACTTCTTGGCGGTATTCATAGTAGTCAGGGTGGGCCAGCAGCGCCTTGCGGGTGCGCGGGCGCGGCAGTTTCACGTCGGTGATCTTGCCGATGGTAGCCTGCGGGCCGTTGGTCATCATGACGACGCGGTCGGCCAGCAGGATCGCCTCGTCCACGTCGTGCGTCACGCAGATCGCGGTGACTTTGGTGCGGGACCAGACTTCCATCAGGACCTCTTGCAACTCCCACCGGGTCAGGCTGTCCAGCATGCCAAAGGGTTCATCCAGCAGCAGCAGTTTGGGCGACAGGGCAAAGGCGCGGGCGATGCCGACGCGCTGTTTCATGCCGTTCGACATAGAATGCGCGCCGCGGTCCATCGCATCGGCCAGGCCGACACGTTCAAGGTAGTATTCCACCACCTCTTGCCGCTCGACCTGGGTCGCCTTGGGGTAAACCTTGTCCACGCCAATCGCGACGTTTTCCTTGGCGGTCAGCCATGGGAACAGGTTGGGCGATTGGAACACAACGGCGCGTTCGGGGTCCGCGCCTTCAACGTGGCGGCCATCAAGGCGGATCGCGCCTTTGCTAATCTCGTTCAGGCCGGCGGCCATGGTCAGCACGGTGGATTTGCCGCAGCCGGAGTGGCCGATCAGGCTGATGAACTCGCCCTGATTGACCTTAAGGTTGAAGTCTTCGACCACCGTCAGCGGGCCTTTGGGCGTGGGGTAGACTTTGTGCAGCTGCGAAAAGTCGAGGAAGCGTTCCTCGATCATGCCTTCGCGGGCCTCTTTCACCACGGCGGGGATGGTCTGGTGGATCGGGGTGACATTTGGCAGGTGCCGCGTTTCGGCGACTTTGGCGGCGATACCGACGTCCATCAGATATTGCGTCACCTGCGCGCGCAGCTTTTTAAAGCCTGCGTCGTGGTTCATCGCGTCGCGGTTACGGGGGCGCGGGATGTTGACGGCGACAGGATCGGCCAGCGTGCCATCGGGGTTTAGCACGATGATGCGGTCGGCCAGCAAGATCGCCTCGTCCACGTCGTTGGTGATCAGGATGCAGGTCTTCTTGTCGGCCTCCCAAATCTCTAGGATTTCATCGGCAAGGTTGGCGCGGGTCAGCGCATCAAGGGCGGACAAAGGTTCGTCCAGCAGCAGCAGGTCAGGCTCCATCGCCAGTGCACGGGCCACGGCGACGCGTTGGCGCATGCCGCCGGACAGTTCCGACGGATAGCGGTGGGCGGCGTGGGGCAGCCCGACCATGGCGATGTAGTGATCGGCCTTGGCGGTTTGCTCTGCCTTGGGCAGCTTGCCGTGGACTGCCTCAATCGCGAGCATGATGTTGCCGCGCACGGTCAGCCACGGCATCAGGCTGTAACTTTGAAACACAAGGCCGCGGTCTGGGCCGGGGCCGTCGATGGGCTTGCCGCGAAAGGTCAGATCGCCGGTATCGGGTGCTTCTAGCCCGGCGATCAGGTTCATCAGAGTGGACTTTCCGGTGCCGGAAAACCCAAGGATGGCAAGGAATTCGCCTTCTTTCACATCAAGGTCGATGTGTTTCAGGATTTCGGTCCGGTGGGTGCCTTCCCCGAAACCTTTGCCGACGTCTTTGAATTGCAGAATGCTCATCAGGGTCACCGCTGCGCTGAGAAGGTAAAGAAGGACTGCATCGCGAACATGACCCGGTCGAGCAGGAAGCCGATGATGCCGATGGTCAGCACCGCGACGATGATCCGCGCCAGCGATTGGGATGATCCGTTCTGGAATTCGTCCCAGACGAATTTGCCAAGCCCCGGGTTCTGCGCCAGCATTTCAGCGGCGATCAGCACCATCCAGCCGACGCCCAGCGACAGACGCAATCCGGTAAAGATCAGCGGCAGGGCGGACGGCAGCACCAGTTTGGTGATCTTGGCGTAGGGGCCCATTTTCAGCACGCGGCTGACGGAAATCAGGTCGCGGTCAATGGACGCCACGCCCAGCGCCGTGTTGATCAGCGTCGGCCAAAGCGAGCAGAGCGTCACGGTGATGGCAGACACGAGAAAGGATTTAGAGAAAAAGCCATCGTTGGTGGCATAGACCGCGCTGACGACCATCGTGACGATGGGCAGCCACGCGAGGGGAGAGACCGGTTTGAAGATCTGGATCAGCGGGTTCAGCGCCGCATTGGCTGTGGGCGACAGGCCCGCCGCAATGCCAAGGGGGATGGCGATGGCGGATGCGATCAAGAAGCCGAAGAACACCGTCTTGATCGAGGTCCAGATTTGCCCGTAGTAGGTCGGCGATCCGGTATATGCGATCTCTTTCACCTCGTCGCCGCGGCCCGCGTCGATCAGGCGCTGGTTACGCTGGTCAAGGCGGTCGGTGAACACAGCCTCTTTTTCCCATTTCACCACTGCGTCGGCGTGCAGGCCCTTTGCCTCTTGCCAGACGGCGACCGGGCCGGGGATCGCGCCAAGGGACGTGACGACCTTGGGTGCCAGCGCCGACCACAGCATCAGGAAAATCGCGATGGACAGCAGGGGCACGCCCAGCAAGCGCCAGATTTCTTTGCCCTGCGCGCGGGGGTTATCCCCTGCAGCCGCCTTGAGCATTGGCGTCACCCAAGCAAGGCCAAGGACGGAAAACCAGGCGTCGGCCTTGTTGATGCGGGTGAACCAGACGGCGCGGCGGGCTTCGCGGTGCTGGGCTTGGATGTGATCGGGATCGACGACGGTCATGGCGTGGCTCCGTGGGTGGGATCAGGGGGCAGTGCCGTCCCGCCAGCGAGGCGGGACGGCATGTGGCATCAACCAGCGATGTCGCCGGACTTCAGGCCAATCGGCAGGCTGTCGATATAGGCGTTGGGGGTTTTGCCGTCGTAGGGGATGCCGTCGATGATGTCGGCGGCGGGTGTCGGGGCTTTGTAGCCGTCGCTGTCCCATGGGAAGTCAGCCTCTGCCGCCAGATCTTCGTCGACAAGCATGCGGGCGGCTTCGAGGTAGATGTCCGGACGGTAGACAGACTTTGCGGTTTCATCGAACCAAGCGTCGTCTTTGGGTTCGGCGATCTGGCCCCAACGGCGCATCTGGGTCAGGTACCACACGGCGTCGGAATAGAACGGATAGGTCGCGTTGTAGCGAAAGAACACGTTGAAATCGGGCACATCGCGCACATCGCCGGGCTCGTATTCAAAGGTGCCCGTCATGGACGCCGCGATGACCTCGGCGTCTGCGCCGACGTATTCGGGGCGCGCCAGGATCGAGACCGCTTCGGCGCGGTTGGCGTTGTCGTTTTCATCCAACCAGATTGCCGCGCGGATCAGCGCCTTGGTCAGGGCCAGCGTGGTATTTGGGTTTTCTTCGGCAAAGGCGTCGGTGATGCCAAATACTTTTTCAGGGTTGTTCTTCCACAGCTCGTAATCGGTGATGACTGGCACACCGATGCCTTTGACGACAGCCTGTTGGTTCCACGGCTCGCCCACGGCGTAACCGTCGATTGTGCCGGCTTCCATCGTAGCGGGCATCTGCGGCGGCGGGGTGACGGACAGCATGACATCAGCGCCGATGGTGCCGGTGGTGTCAGCGGGCGTATATTGGCCGGGGTTCAGACCGCCAGCGGCCAGCCAGTAACGCAATTCGTAGTTGTGGGTGGAAACCGGGAACACCATGCCCATGTTGAACGGCTTGCCAGCCGCTTTGTAGCTTTCGACGACGGGGGCCAGTGCAGAGGCGCTGATCGGGTGCTGCGGTTTGCCGTCGGCATCCGTTGGGATGTTTGGCTTCATCGCCTCCCACACGGTGTTCGACACGGTGATGCCGTTGCCGTTCAGGTCCATGGAAAAGGGCGTGATGATGTGCGCTTCGGTGCCGTAACCGATGGTTGCTGCCAGCGGTTGACCGGCCAGCATATGTGCGCCGTCCAACTGGCCACCGATGACGCCGTCCAGCAGGACCTTCCAGTTGGCCTGCGCTTCGAGCGTGACAAACAGACCTTCGTCCAAGAAATACCCATTCTCGTAGGCGATGGCGAGCGGCGCCATGTCGGTCAGCTTGATAAAGCCGAAGGTCAGCTCGTCTTTCTCAAGCTCCAGCATTTCGGCAAAGGCCGGGCTGGCGATCATCGTGGTTGCCATCAGGCTGCAGAGTAGTTTTCTCATGTCGATTTCCTTGCGATGGATCTGGAGCGCGGTGGAAAGACGTCCCAGACAAACAAAAATAGCCGCTGACCAACTTCATGCATTGGCATAAAGGGTCGAGCGGCTTTGCTCGGGTAACCCGGACTTGGGAATGGGGTCAGGCGGACACCATTGTCTGCCTATGAACTTAGGTTAGGCGGCGCTTTGGCGGCGAAACAACAGTGAATGCGGGGTTTGGTGCAACTGCAGCGTGATTTTCTGCATCGCGGCATAAGAGTGCCGCTTTTTGCATCACTCTGGCAGGTCGGCGCTGAAATCCTGCCCATCAAACGAACGGGCAAAGCCGCTGGGGCGCATCTGGTAGCCGGGAATCGCGTGGACGATCTGGCTATGCAAGTCGGTGCGGAAGGTCGCCACAGCCGCCGCGCGGGCGCTGGTGCGGTCCAATCCCATGCGGGCGGCCAGCTGCGTGCCGATCCAAGCCGCGTGCTGCGGCTGGGGAGTATAGCGGGTGAAATCGACGAAGCCGGGCACGCTGCGGCTGTCACCGCGCGGCGTGATTGTCAGATGACCGGACAAGGCGCGGTCGATGACTTCGTCCGGCACCTCTAGATAATCGCGGCCCGACAGCATGGCGCAGGCGCTGGTGCGATGGGATGGGTCGGCCAGCCATTCGCCCGCCCGCCACAGCGCGCGGATCAGGCCGCACAGCGGCTCTGGCGCGGTATCGGCCAGATCAGCCCGCACGCCAAGCACCTTTTCCGGCGCACCCGGCCAGATCGCGGCACCCGGCAACAGCAAAGCGCCAGAGCCGTTTTCAACCGCCATAGAGCCCCAAGGCTCTCCGACACAAAAGGCGTCGAGTTCTTCGGCGGCAAGCGCGGCGGCCATCAAGGGCGGCGGCACGGTGCGGATATCAACGCCGGCAGGCGCAGGCAGGCCCAGCGCGGTCAGCCAGTGATACAGCAGTTCGGCATGCATCGAAAACGGGAACGGCACGCCAATGCGCAGCGGGCCATTTGCGGCGGCGATCAAGGCTAGCCCTGCGGCGCGGGCATCGTGGAAATCAAAACCGTGGCCATTGGCGCGCAGGCGCTCTTCGATCCGGCGGCTGACGCCGATCACTTCGCCATTGGTGGACAGCACGGCCACAGCCGCGAGCGGTCCCCCTGCCCCGCTGAGGCCCAGCGCGGTGGCGACAGGCATGGGGGCGAGCATCTGCGCGGCCATCACTTGACCGAAAGACACCATATCACGCAGCGCCGACCACGAATGGGCGCGGCGCAGATCAAGCGTGACGCCTTCGGCGCGGTCAAAGCCCATTTCGCGGGCGACGATCAGCGGGGCGGCGTCGATCAGGGGCAGAAAGCCGACGGGCAAATGCGTGGTCACGACAGCAGCCCCGCCGTGGACACCAGCGCCTCTGCTACGTCGATGACCTTGCGGCCTTGGTCCATCGCGGCGCGGCGCAGCAAGTTATAGGCGGCATCTTCGTCGATGCCTTTGGCCTTCATCAACAGGCCCTTGGCGCGGTCGATGACTTTGCGCTCTTCTAGCGCGCGTTTGGTGGTGGCCAGTTCAGTGCGCATCTGGCGAAACATGCTGAACCGCGCGATGGCGGCGTCGATGATCGGCTTGAGCCGGTCGGCGCGTAGCCCGTCGACAACATAGGCGGACACCCCTGCCTCGATCGCCAATCGCGTCAGGTCGGCGTCGCTTTGGTCGACAAACAGCGCGACGGGACGTTCCAGCGGGGCAGAGGCCAGCGTCAGCGCCTCGAGCGCATCGCGGGACGGGTTATCAAGGTCAATCAGCACGATATCGGGGTTATGCGCGGCGATTGAGGCGGTCAGCCGGGTCATATCGGTGACGGTCGTCAGCTCGTACTCTCCCGCGCGCAGCAGGCTTTGTTCGATCAAGGCGGCGCGGGCCGGGTCGCTTTCGACGATGGTGATTTTCAAGCGGCGCTGCATAGGGGCAGCGTCAACAGAGGCGCCGGCGATTGGCAACGGTTTGCGCGACTATTTGGCCCATGAAAAGTGCAGGTGCCGCTATTTCAGGCAGTTGCGCCACTCACCGACGGCAATTGCACCATTTTGCGGGTACGATTGGGTCAGTACAGCCCTGCTTCGCGCGCGATCATGGCCGCTTGGGTGCGATTGGCAGCACCAATTTTGCGATACAGCGTTTTGACGTGCAGCTTGACCGTCGGCTCTAGCACATCCAGATCGCGGGCGATTTCCTTGTTGGATTTACCCTCTGTCAGGCCCTTGAGGACCTGCAATTCGCGCGCGGTCAGTTTTTCCGCCAATGGGTTAGAGGTGACATCGTCCACAGCGGTCATAAATTCGATGGGCGCGTATTGTTCGCCCATAGCCATGAATTTGACGGCGTTAATAAGGGACTTGGCAGGCAGCGATTTCGGGACAAAGCCAGCGGCGCCGGCCTCTAGCGCGTCTTCGGCGATCTGGCGCGTCGCCTCGCCAGAGATTAGCGCGACACGCTGGCCGCCCCCCATCGCAATCGCGGTGCGCAAGCCGTTCAGCCCGTTCATGCCGGGCATGTTGTAGTCCAGCAGCACCAGATCATAGGGCGCGTCCGCCTCGATCCGCGCGCAGGCTTCGCCAAAGGTGCCGACGGATGCGGTTTCCATGCCGCCTTGGGATTGCAGAAACATCACCAGCGTATCGCGCAAAAGGTCATGGTCGTCGGCGATCAATACTCTCATGCGCTATCCCTAGTCATGTCTTTGGCTGTCAGTATGCCATTTACTGGCGCGATTTTCGCAAAAATTTCGACAACTTTAACTATTATGGATACCTTTACTAGCCTGAGATACCTCTAACAGACATCGCATTGCCTGACGATAACCCGTTCGGACACTGCCCTGCCCAATGGCCTGCACCAGACATCGCCGTTTTTCACCGCGAATTGCGATCGCAATGAATATACGCCAAATGAATAGAACTCAGCCCCATTTGCGAAGCGTAAAGAATACAGCCAGATATGATGCGAAAATCTATCTGCGATCCAATTGGATTTGGCTTTATTTGGCTTAGGCGGGCGGCACAGCCTTATGCTAATTCTACATATCACCCGTCTCGCCTTAAAGGCGAAGGATACCGAAACTGATGTTGGGCCCGATGGCAGCATCTAGCGCAGCGGCCACGATAGCGTAGGTCATCCACGGTTAACCTATCCGACAGGATAGCCGGCTATCCCAATGACCGCATGCGGAACTAACGGGCTATCGGTATAGTTTTCTCATGATGTAAAAGGATGTAGCGATGCTTAAAATGGTTCTGAATACAGCTATGGGCGCAAGCCTTGCACTGGCCTGTGCCACCGCCGCGCTGGCAGAGGATATGGCCGCACCGCAGGGCGACGTCCTGTTGACGGTCTCGGGCGATATCGATGTGACGAATGTTGGCGACACCCTACAACTTGACCGCGAACAGCTTGCTGCGCTTGATATGACATCGTTTGAAACGACAACCATTTGGTCCGACGGCATCCAAACCTATGAAGGAACGTCATTGGCTGCGCTTGCCGAACTGCTGGGCTTGACCGAAGGCAAGATATTGGCGACCGCGATTAACGACTATACTGTTGAAATCCCCGTATCTGACGCTGTCGAGGGTGGGCCGATCATCGCCGTTCTGATGAATGGCGAAGAAATGTCGGTCCGCGACAAGGGTCCGCTGTGGATCGTTTACCCCTACGATTCGAACAAGGACTATCGCTCTGAGGTTGTGTACTCGCGCAGCATTTGGCAATTGGACCGGATCGAAGTGATGCGCTAAGCTGATTGCAGGGCGCATCATGTCCGATCGGGATTTAACCTACTTGGCCATGAAGTCCAAACAACGCAACAAGGCCGGGCGCACCTTTGCAGTGTTGTCCGGCCTGTTGGCGTTTTCCGCGGTTATCTTCTTGGCGTTCAGCGTCACAAAAGAGATACGCCTGCTGGGTTCTGCCAATTCTGACAACGTACAATGGCAGCTGTCACAGACAGAGGTTGAGTTTCTAGAGTTCAGCAAAACTCTGGCTGAATTGCCCGTTGATTTGGCAAATGTGCGACAGCGGTTCGACATCTTTTATAGCCGGATCACAACTGTACTACAGGCGACGGTCTTTGAAGAGCTGCGCGATGACGAACATTTTCAAACCTCTTTGGATGCGGTTCAGACTTTTCTGCGCCTTAGCGTGCCGCTGATCGACGGCGATGATGCGGCACTGCTAGCCGCCCTACCGGACCTGCGACAATCATCCCTACAAACGCGCCGCGACGTGCGTGATCTGTCGAATGGCGGGCTGGATTTGTTTGCCACCGCTTCGGACAAGCAGCGCAGTGCGGTCGCGGCCACGATGATTGAACTGGCCGCCGTGTTGGCGATCTTGATCGGGGTGCTTGCGGTTGCAGTGCTTTACCTGAACCGATTGCTGCGCGCCCTGACCAGAAGAGAGCATCAGCAGCATCAGACTTCTACGCGGATGAATGCGATCATTTCGTCGTCCTTGGACGGGGTCATCGTCATTGATGCGCAGGGCAGCATTTTGACCTTCAGCCCCGCAGCAGAGGCGATCTTTGGCTATTTCGCCGAAGACGTCGTTGGTCGAGATCTAGCAACAGTCATCGTGCCGCCCAAACTGCGCGACGTGCATTACGCAGGCATGGAGCGGATGCGCAATGGCGGCAAAAAGGCCGTAGTGGGCAAAGGCCGGGTGCGACTGGAAGCGCTGCGTGCAAATGGGGAACTATTCCCAATTGAAATGGCGATCCACTCTTCAATCACGACTGAAGGCGAGATTTTCATCGCCTTTCTACGCGACATCACAAAGCGCGTGGCTGATGAGGTTGAACTTGTCGCCGCCCGCGATTCCGCGGTTGCAGGGGCCAAGCTTAAGACCGAGTTTCTAGCCACCATGAGTCACGAAATCCGCACCCCGCTGAACGGGTTGCTGGGCAACCTTGAACTGATGAGCGAAACAGAACTGACACAAAGCCAGTCCCGGTATGTGCGCAATATGGACACCTCTGGCCGGGTTTTGATGCGGCATATCTCTGACGTGCTCGACATCACGCGCTATGATGCGGGCAAAATGACGACCAAGTCAGAACCGATGGATTTGTCCGTGCTATTGCAAGACATCATCGACAGCCAGACCAGCATGGCGGGTGCGAACCAAACCACCCTCAGCTGGGGCTGGGACGGGGCACCGCAGAATTGGATCAAGTCTGATCCCGACCGCCTGCAGCATGTCCTGCTGAATCTGATCGGCAACGCCGTGAAATTCACGCGCAACGGCAACGTCACACTGACTGTGGCCGCGCAGCCTGACGGCGATGTGATTCAGCTTGGCTTTACCATCAGCGACACCGGTCCTGGCATGTCCGCCGATCTGGCGGGCCGGGTTTTTGATGATTTCGTGACCGGTAATACGGCCTATGACCGGGATGTGGGCGGCACTGGACTTGGGCTTAGCATCGCCAAGCGCTTTGTCTCTGCAATGAACGGACAAATCGGGGTCGAAAGCGTCCTTGGCAGCGGCAGTACATTTTGGGTACGCCTTCCCGTTTCAGCGGCGCAGCCGGTGCAACGGCAGCCCGCCCTGCCCCCGCCGGCGGCGCGTCCAATACGGCCTTTGCAGGTTTTGGTCGTCGAGGATAACGAGATTAACCGCACCGTCGTGCGCGACATGCTGGAAAAAGGTGGCCACCGCGTGACCGAGGCAAATGATGGCCGCGCGGGCGTCACGGCAGCACTGTCGCGGCGGTTTGACCTGATCTTGATGGATATAAGCATGCCCGTGATGGATGGCCGCACCGCCACCCGCGCGATCCGGCGCGGCACGGGTCCGTCGGCGCACACGCCGATTATTGCCCTGACCGCGAATGCGATGCAGGAAGAGCAGGTAAACTTTCTGGCCGATGGTATGGACGGCGTCCTGACAAAGCCGTTGACTAAGGCCGCCTTGGCCGATGTGCTGGGCCGCCATACCGGGGCCGTCCAGCCTGCCACGCCCCAAGCCGCAGCACCGCAAGTTTTGGATAGCGAACACAACGCTGAAACCCGAGAGATTCTAGGCGAAAGCGGCTATGCCCGCATGTCTGGCGTTTTCGTCGAAGAGGTTGAACAGTTTATACTGTGGCTGGATGATCCAGCGTCGCATGACCTGTCCGCGCTCGCACCGCAGTGCCACAAATTTGCCGGCAGCGCGGCCGTTTTCGGCGCAACCGCGCTGCATACTCAGCTTAAAGAGATGGAAACAGCGGCAAAGCAGGGCAATGACAGCGCAGTCATGGCACTGCGCAGCAAATTGCCCGCGATCTGGAAAGCCACACGCGCCTTGGTCGATTAGGACAGCAAATTGAATGCATCCATGGCCCCCGAATTACGCAGGGCCTGTTATTAACCCCCAATCATCCAGCATTTATCAATCTTAAGATTCGACGCACGGGAGCCGCAGTTGTCCTTCGTTGTGATCGTATCCGGGATATCGGAACCCACATAGATCTGCAGCTTGGCTACGGCGATGATTGCGAATAACGAGGCTTGCAACCGGGCGCGGCATCCAAAGCGTGGGCCAGCCGTATATTGTGGCCGTGCCTTGTTTTGGTGCCGATCCGAATGCCCGTCTAAGCCACTTTCAGTTTGGGAGCCGCGCTTGCGATCTGTCCGTTTGAACTATGCGCGCGCAGAGCCCGCCATAGCGAATGTCACCCGTCCGATGCCCGATGTGACGGCGGCTTTCACCTATTGCTTCGATGATCGTTCCAACACCGCTCCCGGACCTTATCTTGGCATTCGGTATCCGCACTCAGTTCTGGTCGATCAAGGGGCACCTTAGAATAGATGCCTAAGGTCACAGACCTCACCTCAATGCTGCTAAACAAAACTGGAACAAGTTGCGGCGTAGATGATCGCGCTGGGCATCAGAATTCATCCCAACCTTCGTCATGCGCACCTCCACTGTAGATTTCCACGCAGAAGTGAGCCGGGTAAGCAGATAATTTCCACTGAGATTTGAGCCATGTGACCTTTCCTCCAGCGCGATGCGCAATGGGGGACATTGGAGTGATACACATGGGACTTTTG